>ULVM01021933.1_pt1 | contig 11956 bp, 8 predicted proteins | sample 1959451 | NCBI WGS metagenome assembly ULVM01 (sample SAMEA4835786, study PRJEB28245) | human gut metagenome | biome: gut microbiome; material: fecal sample | place: Denmark | collected 2008
CTAATTTTTGCGGCATCGGGTATTTGCAATTTGGTCTTATTTAGTTCTTCAATCAGCGTCAGATATTCCTCGATTCTTTGTTTCTGCATCTTATTTCTGCGGTAGAAGATATAAATAATGCCGCAGATCGCTATGACTGAAACCAAAGCGATAATATAAATTACATTTTGTCTTACACTGGAGCGATAGCGTTCAAATTCCAAGCGTTCGTCTTTATATCGCAGTTCGGTTTCAGCCGCAGAATTATTCATATAGCTTAAATGTATCGAATCACATAAAGCAAGACACTCCTTCTGCATCGAGTAGGCCGCTCGGTAATCTGCATTCATCGTATAGGCTTCGGCAAGGAGAATTTTAGCTGCCGCATCGTTTTCGCGCGGCCCTCCAATATTGGCTGAAATCGCTGCGTTCAAATAATATTCGGCGCTGTCCGGTTTATTGATACGCAAATAATATTCCCCCAAAACACAGCAATCATTCGGCGATAAATCATCCGACAACTGGAGAAAACGGCCTACATAATCGTTGGTTTCGTTGGTTACGCCTTTGTTCGAAAGAATCCCGATTAAACAACGCAGGCAGTACACCTGAAAATCCTTATACCCGAATTGTTCGGATAGATTCAATGCTTCTCGATAATCCCGGAGCGCGTTGTCGTCTTCGTTCTCCATGTAGTAAACAGCGGCAATGGCAATTTTAGCGCTGACTTGGTGTTTGGTTTTATTTGCAGCCTGATAGTTTTCGTAGGCTTCTTGATAATAAAACAAAGCCCTTTGATAATTATTCTGCTTCAAATTCAATTCTCCTAACACGAAGTTACATACTCCGATTAGGTAAGGATCATCTATTATATCCCGATACTCCAACGCTTTAAGATATGATTCGGTTGCTTTCTGATAATTATTTGTGCTGTATTCCATGCGCCCCAGACAATACCAAGAAAGGAACTTTTGTCGGTTCGTGCCTTTGCGCATGAAATAGTTTACTGCAGGACGGAGCATCGAATCGGTATCTATGGTTTGTCCTGTTTTATCCAACGCCAGCGAATAAAGCAGCCCATAATGTGCTTTAGTCGATTTTTTGCGAATACTGCCGGGGACGATAGCTTGCAAGGAGTGTAACGCACTGTCTGGGTAATCGTTAATTATTTCCTGCGTGCGTTCTAGTTCTTCGGCTATGTATTTGCTCTCGGAACATGAACACAAGCATAGAAAAAAGGCGCAAACATAAATAAATCGTTTCATAAACAGCCCAAATAATTATTATCCAATATACGAAAAAATACCGATTTAACTTATATCTGACAAAATTAACGTGGCATATATATTGAAGGTTCTGGAAGAGGCATAAATTCGCAAGAACCTATACTTTACGTGAGGCCCTTTCTTCTTGCTTTTGAACTTAAATCATAAAGAGGTGAATCTTAGAATGTTTTCGATGCATTGTTTGATTTGCCAATTCCAAAAATTTTTCGTATCTTGCAGTAGGTTATTTGAAATGCGGTATTTGAGCGCAAGAAGCTGAAAATAAACCGTTGCCTTTTCGTTACCTATTATCCCTATACAAAAATGTAACGACCCGATAAATCAAGTCGTTACATCACTTTAATCCCACACTCTCAGGAGCCGGGCTGTTTTGTCGTTGCGGGGATCGTCGGTCTATTTGACGCCGATTTTCTTGAGAATCGCCTTCGGAACGGCGTTTTTGTTGACCAGCACGGTCATCGTCTTGTAGGCGACGAACGGGCGCGAGAAATACCAGTAGCCGTCGTAGGGACCTGTCGTGTTCCACGAGTTCTTGACCTTGTAGTAGGGCGTTCCGTTCTGGTCGGTGGCCGTGCCCACGATCTGCATGCCGTGGTCGTCGGTGGTCTCGTAGTTGTCGTAGCCTTTCTGGCGAAGCTCCTGCGTGACGGTGCGCTCCCTGCCGGGTTTGTCGAACTTGTAGAGCGCCTCGTCCTTCTCCTTCTGGGTGAGTTTGCCCCACTTCTCGGCTTCGGTTCCCTGCATGCCTTCGAGGTCGGCTTCAGGGACGATGCCCAGACCTTTGGTGCGGCTGAACCCCTTCTCGCTCACGTCGGTTCCCCAGGAGATCGTGTAACCCTTCTCCAGCGAGTTGTCGATGATCTGCATGAACTCGTCCAGGGGCACGTTCCATACCTTGTCCCAGTTCCAGTTGTCGGGGACCTCCATGGCGAACTCCGTGTAGAAGGGGTGGTGGGTGAACGAGGTGAACTCGATGTAGTCGCCGAGGTCGATCGGCAGCGACGCGGCGAACGACGCCGGGGTGTACTCCCTGCCCCGGTAGGTGAACTTCCCGGGCATCGGGCCGAAATAAGCGTCGAGGATGCCGTTCAGCCCGGCCTGCCAGGCCGTCGTGAGGCGGCTGTCGCTGCGCTTCCCGCCGGCCTTGATCACCGCGTCGGCGTAGGCCTTGATCACGGCGTCGATCTCATCGAAATTGGGTTTGTCGTAGCCGTAGTTCAGTCCCGGATAGACCTCCTCGGGGACGATGCCGTACGCCTCGATGCCGTGCAGCACGTCGTGGGCCTGTCCGCCGACGGCGAGGTTCAGCGAGCCGTGCAGGCGGACGTATTTCACGGCCTTTTCGAAGTAGATGTTGCGCACGATCCACATCTCCGAAAGGTCCAGTTCGGGACCTCCGGCGCGGAGGATTTCGCTTTCGAGGAACGAGAGGGTCGAGTAACACCAGCAGGTTCCGCTGCGGCTCTGGTCCTTGACCGGGGTGACGGGCAGGATTTTGACGTCGGTGAAACGGTAGCCTTCCGGGGCGGCCGTGTCGGGCGTTTGTGCCGCGGCTCCGAGTGCGTAGCAGAGCGCAAGTGCGGCGAGAATCGGTTTTTTCATCAATCGTTCGGTTTTCGGTGTTTGCTTTCTTGCGGGTCGTTTCGCAGTCCCGGTACGGTTTTCCGTTTCGCGGCCAGACCCTTCCCCTCTTGTCCGGGGCGGTTACTTTTTCGATCCTGCGACGATCTTCAGACAGTCGTCGAGGGTGAGTTCCTCGGGCTTCGCTCCCTTCGGCAGGCGGTAGTTTTTGCCCTTGTAGGCGATGTAGGGTCCGTAGCGGCCGTTCTTGACGAGCATGTCGGCATCTTCGGGGAAACTCTTCAGCGGCGTGTTGGCCGCGGCCGCGGCCGCCTGGGGTGCGCGGACGATCTCAACGGCGCGGTCGTAGCCGATCGTGTAGGGGTCGTCGGTCTTTGCCAGCGACGCGAACGACTTTCCGTAGCGCACGTAGGGTCCGTACTTGCCGATGCCGACCATCAGCTCCTCGCCGTCCAGCTGTCCCAGGTCGCGGGGCAGGGCGAAAAGCTCCAGCGCCTCTTCGAGCGTGATCGACTCGATCAGCTGGCCCTTTTTGAGCGACGCGAAGCGTCCCTTCTCGCCTTCGTTCCCTTCGATCTCGACCATCGGGCCGTAACGGCCGATGCGCGCCTTCACGATGTGCCCCGTCTTGGGATCGTTGCCCAGAATGCGCACTTCGCGCGTCTTGGCGGTCTGCGTCGTGATGGCCGAATCGACCATCTTGTGGAAGGGACCGTAGAACTCGTCGATCATCTTGTCCCAGGTGATGTCGCCCTCGGCGATGCGGTCGAACTCCTTCTCTACGCTGGCCGTGAAGTTGTAGTCGATGATCGGGCCGAACTGCTCCTCCAGGTAATCGTTGACCACCATGCCGATGTCGGTCGGCGAAAGTCGGTTTTTCTCTTTGCCGTAGTTTTCCGAGAGGGTCTTCGAGGCGATCTTTTCGCCCGTGAGCGTCAGCTGTGCGTAGTTGCGCTTCTGCCCGTCCCTGTTCTGTTTGACGACGTAGCCGCGGTTGATGATCGTGGTGATCGTCGGGGCGTAGGTCGAAGGACGGCCGATGCCCAGCTCTTCGAGGCGTTTGACGAGCGAGGCCTCGTTATAGCGCGCCGGAGCCGAGGTGAAGCGCTCCGTGGCGGTGATCTGCGACGGGAGGACCCGGTCGCCGGCCGTGAGTTTCGGCAACAGCCCCTCGCCGCTCTCGGCAGCCTGGTCGTCGTCCGTGGATTCGGAGTAGAGGCGCAGGAAGCCGTCGAAACGGACCACCTCGCCCTGTGCGACGAACTGGTTCGAACTGCCCGACATGTCGATGGTGATGGTCGTGCGGTCCAATTCGGCGCAGACCATCTGCGAGGCGACCGTGCGCTTCCAGATCAGGTCGTAGAGCTTCTTCTCGGCGGGCGTGCCCTCGATCTCCTGACGCTCGATGTACGACGGGCGGATGGCCTCGTGGGCCTCCTGCGCACCTTTGGTCTTGGTCTTGTAGTTGAACCAGCGCGAATATTTCTCGCCGTAGAGTTTCGTGATCTCCTCCTTGCACTGGGCCAGCGCCTGCTGCGAGAGGTTCACCGAGTCGGTACGCATGTAGGTGATCAGACCCTGCTCGTAGAGGTGCTGCGCGACGGACATCGTCTGCGATACGGACATGCCCAGCTTGCGGCCCGCCTCCTGCTGGAGCGTCGAGGTGGTGAACGGCGGCGCGGGGTAGCGCTGTGCGGGTTTCTCCTCGGCCTTGGCCACCGTGAATGTGGCGCCGATGCAGCTTTGCAGGAAGGTTTCGGCCTGCGCCTCGGTTTCGAAACGCGACGAAAGTTCGGCCTTGAAGAGCGTCTTCTCCGGGTCTCCGGCGGCGTAGAACTGGGCCACGACACGGAAATAGGCTGCCGAGCGGAAGGCGATGATCTCGCGCTCGCGCTCCACGATCAGGCGCACGGCGACCGACTGCACGCGGCCTGCCGACAGCGCCGGACGTACTTTCTTCCACAGCACCGGCGACAGCTCGAAGCCGACCAGCCGGTCGAGGATGCGGCGTGCCTGCTGGGCGTTGACCAGGTCCATATTGACCGTGCGCGGCTTCTCGATGGCTTCCAGAATCGCCCGCTTGGTGATTTCGTGGAAGACGATGCGCTTGGTCCGGTCGACGGGGAGCCCCAACACTTCGGTCAGGTGCCATGCGATGGCTTCTCCTTCGCGGTCCTCATCGGAGGCGAGCCAGACGGTCTTCGACTTGGCCAGTTTCGTGAGTTCGTCGACCACTTTCTTCTTGTCGCCGGGGATTTCGTATACGGGCTTGTAGCCTTCTCCGATATTGATGCCGAGATCCTTCTTCGCAAGGTCGCGGATGTGTCCGAAGCTCGATTTTACGATAAAGTCCTTGCCGAGAAACTTCTCGATGGTCTTGGCCTTGGCGGGGGACTCTACGATTACTAAATTTTCCTGCATTGCTGTTTTGATGGCTTTTTCAGAAAAGCGAAAACCTAAGCATTACACTTAGGTTCCGCAAAAGGGGTTATCTGTTGTTTACTTGATCAGGTTGTACGCCATACTGAAACGGATCGGGGCGTTGTTCGGTTCGGCAGTCCCGGCCTGTGTCGGCATGCCCTGCAACACGCCGAACGAGGTCGTGTAGAGGCTGTACGCTTCGGGTCCGATGTATACCGAGCGGTTCTTGACTTTGTCCCAGTCGATGTTCGCAACCTCGCCGCCCGCATCCGCCTTGGCTTCCATGTAACTGTTCCAGAGCTGCTGCATGTAGCCCGTGATGTCCATTACGTAGCAGCCGCGGCTGCGGTTGATCTTGCCGTTGTAGGCGAGCGTTACCGAAGAACCGTAGTTCTGCTCGTAGACGTAGGCGTAGTCCGAAATCGGCGTCAGCGTCTTGTAATTGGTGTACATGCCCAGCCGCGCCGGGTATGCGTTCATCTGGTCGGTCATGCGCAGGATGTCGCCGGCCGTTCCGTCCGCGATCTTCTCCCACTCGTAGTCGCTGTCGTTGAAGTAGATCGACATGCGTACCTGGCTGAACGCGAGTGTTTTGAAATTCTTGCCGTCGGCATTTCCCTTGGCGATCTCCGCCTCCAGCTCCGCGAAGAACTCCGGGCTGAAGGTCATCTCGGTCACCACGCCGCCCATGCCTTCGACATAGACGAGGGGATTTTCGGGCCGGTTCTCGGCCGTCTCGCGGGCTTCCTCTATGTTTATCCTTCGGGCGATCGTGGCCTCCTCGTAGCCGTGCTTGACGTTGTTTACCGAGACGTTGCCGAATTCCGCGCCGTCTTCGTAGAAGTAGTAGACCATGCCGATCGTATCCTTGATCAGCGAGGGGTCGTCCTTCACGCGGTTACGTCCGTAGACCGACAGGCCCGAATAGGTCAGTTCCGTGGCGAAGATCGTTCCCTTGCCGTACTCGGTGAGCGGCTTCTCGGGGTTCGGGGCGATGTAAAGTCCCTTGAACGCCTCGACCCAGTATTTCAGGCTGTCGGCGCTGTAAATCGAGTAGTCGCCGGCATACTCGCCCTCCTGAAGCATCAGGCGGCGGATGTATTTTTTACCCGCTTCGGTCGGCTCCAACGTCACGGCCGACGTGGTCGAGGGGTATTTGCCCTCGCCGCCGAGCGTGAAGGTGAAGAGCGGCTCGTCGGGGTTGTAGACGCCTTCCGCCACGGGGTCGAAATTGAGGTAGAAGGTCGAGTCGCGCTGCGATTTGTTGGGCGCTATGGGTTTCTCGGTGAGGTATTTGTTGCTGACGACCTCGTAGACCGCGAAGGACTGCTCGGTCACCGAGTCGCGGCCGAAGCTGGTCACCTTGAGCAAGATCTGCGCCGAGTCGAAGATCGGCATGTAGCCGAAGTAGCCTGAATCGACCTTGTAATAGTTGACCATCTGCGAAAGGAATCCCGCGGAACGGTGGCCCAGCGTGTCGTTGAGCATCGAACCCATGTAGCCGTAGGTGATGTTCGAACTGACGATCGAATCGGTCTGGAACAGGCGTGTTTCGACGTATTTCTTCGGGTTCAGTTCGTCGGCCCGGGGGAGCTGAACGTATCCCGCCCTCATCTGCTGGTTGTCGGGGATGAGGTTTCCGCCCAGCGTATCGTCCACCTTGGTACAGCCCCCGAGGGTCAGTCCTATCGTGGCAGCCAGCGCTGCAACGGGGAGCAGCATGCGGCGGAAGTTATTGAATCGCTTCATAGAATCGGTTGTAATTATCGAAAAAGTCCTCTGCCTCGGGCGATTGGTATTCGAGCATCGGCTTTCCGCTCGCGCGGGCCATGTCCAATACTTTCGGGTCGACATCCGGGGATGCCGCAACCACTCCGTCGGCATATTCCATAACGAAGCGACAGAGGTTTTCGTATGACGGAGTGTCGAGAATCGCAAGATTTTTGTCCTTGACGCCTTCGCCGGCGATCTTGGCGCCGAATCCGGGATCGAGTTCCCCGGAGAAGCCGTCGCCGTAGAGCGACACCACGACCTTGACGTCGCGGAAGATCGGGTCGTCGGCGAAGATCCGTTTCAGGTAAACGGGAACCACGGCCGTGAACCAGCCGTGGCAGTGCACCACCGTCGGGGTCCAGCGCAGTTTCTTGACCGTTTCCAGTACGCCGCGGGCGAAAAAGATGGCCCGTTCGTCGTTGTCCTGAAAGTAGTTGTCCGCGCCGTCGGTCAGCACCGCCTTGCGCGAGAAGTAGTCGTCGTTGTCGATGAAATAAATCTGTACGCGCGCCGCGGGTATCGACGCCACCTTGATAATCAGCTGGTGGTCGTTGTCGTCGATGATGAGGTTCATGCCCGACAGCCGGATAACCTCATGCAGCTGGTGCCTGCGCTCGTTGATGCAGCCGTAGCGGGGCATGAAGGTGCGGATCTCGTTCCCGCGTTCCTGCATTGCCTGCGTCAGCGCACGGCAAAGCCGGGAACCCTCCGTTTCTGGAAGATAGGGGGTGATCTCCTGACACACGTACAGAATTTTGCTTGCCATGGTTTTGAGGGTTTATATCTGCAAAGGTAGTGAAAAAAAATTAAAGAATGAGCATCGCGTCTCCGTAAGTGCCGAAACGATACCCCTCTTCCTTGGCTACCTTGTAGGCGTTCATCACGGTTTCGTAACCGCCGAAAGCCGCCACCATCATCAGCTGGGTCGAGTAGGGCAGATGGAGGTTGGTCACCATGGCGTCGGCCACGGTGAATTCGTAGGGGGCGAAAATGAACTTGTTGGTCCAGCCTTCCATGGGTTTGATCATGCCGTTGGTCGATACGGCGGTTTCGATCGTGCGCATCACCGTCGTGCCGATCGCCACGACCTTGCGCTCCTGCCGTTTGGCCGCGTTGACCGCTTCGGCGGCGGCCTCCTCGACGAAGAACTGCTCGGAGTCCATCTTGTGCTTCGAGAGGTCCTCGACGTCCACCGTGCGGAAGTTTCCCAGCCCGACGTGCAGCGTCACGAACGTCTTGTCGATGCCCTTGATCTCCATGCGCTTCATCAGGTGTTTCGAGAAGTGCATGCCGGCCGTCGGGGCAGCCACGGCGCCCTCCTTCTCGGCGAAGATGGTCTGGTAACGCTCGGCGTCCTCGGGTTCGACCTTCTCGCGTACCCACTTCGGCAGAGGCGTTTCGCCCAGCGCGAAGAGCGCATGCTTGAACTCCTCGTAGGAGCCGTCGAACAGGAAGCGCAGCGTGCGGCCGCGCGAGGTGGTGTTGTCGATCACCTCGGCCACCAGCAGGTCGTCGTCGCCGAAGTAGAGTTTGTTGCCGATACGGATTTTGCGCGCGGGGTCCACCAGCACGTCCCACAGCCGCAGTTCGCGGTTGAGTTCCCGCAGCAGGAAGATTTCGATTTCGGCGCCGGTCTTCTCCTTGTTGCCGTAGAGGCGTGCCGGGAAAACCTTCGTGTCGTTGAAGACGAACAGGTCCTTTTCGTCGAAATACTCGATGATGTCCTTGAAGATACGGTGCTCGATAGTGCCTTTGGCGCGGTTGATGACCATCAGACGCGACTCGTCGCGATTGTCGGCCGGGTATTTGGCCAGCATTTCGGGTGAAAAGTCATACCCGTACTGCGATAATTTCATAGATGAACGCTCTTTTTTACGTAATGTGGTTCGACATTTTCTGCGTTCGGCGGGGCCTGAAACGCGGTTTTGCCTCTGCCCCGCCTGCCGGAAAGGTTCCGGAAAACAAAGACAGATTATTTTTTATACGCAAAAAAGTCTATTTTGTTTCAAGTTTTTGCAGATTTTCAAGAAATTCGTCCAGCTCATAGGATTTTTCGAGCGTGAAGCCGCCGCTGCGCGTGCGGCGCAGCGAGGTGAGGTGCGCCCCGCTGCGGAGCGCCTGTCCGATCTCGTGGGCCAGCGAGCGGATGTAGGTTCCCTTGCTGCAACGCACGCGGATACGCACCCGCGGCAGGTCGTATTCCACGATCTCCATTTCGTAAATGTTGATCAGCGCCTGGCGTACGGCGACCTCCTCGCCGGCGCGGGCCAGTTCGTAGGCCCGTGTGCCGTCGATCTTCTTGGCCGAGTAGACGGGCGGGGTTTGGAGCCGCTCGCCGGTGAGCGAGGCGAGGGCTTCGGCGACCGCTTCCCGCGTGATGTGCTCCCACGGGTAGGTCCGGTCGATCTCGTGTTCCAGATCGTGGCTCGGGGTCGTGGCGCCCAGCATCACGTCGGCCACATACTCCTTCTCCTCGGCTTGCAGGGCGTCGACGAGTTTGGTGGCGCGGCCGATGCAGACCAGCAGGATGCCCGTGGCCAGCGGGTCGAGCGTCCCGGCGTGTCCGACCTTGATTTTGCGGTAACCCAGCCTGCGGAGCGCGAATTTGATTTTGCGCACCACGTCGGTCGAGGTCCAGCGCAGGGGCTTGTCCACGACGGCGATGTATCCGTCCTCGAAATTGATGCCGCGGAGGTCCAGTGCTTCTTTCATCAGCAGAAATAGCTTGTGATCGACACCAGTCCCGCAACGGTGCAGTAGACGGCGAACCAGATGAGTTTGCCCCGCTTCACGACCTCGATCATGAATTTGCAGGCCAGACATCCCGTGATGAACGATGCGAGGAATCCGGCGATGAGCGGCCCTGCGGCGATACCGGCGGTCAGATCGCCGCTTGTCGCCTGGAGCAGGGTTTCGCCCAGGATCGGAGCCAGCACCATCAGGAACGAGAACTGCGCCACGGCGGCTTTCTTGTTGCCCAGCAGCAGGCCTGTGGCGATGGTCGAACCCGACCGCGAAAGTCCCGGCATGGCGGCGCATGCCTGCGCCAGTCCGATGATCAGGGCGTCGCGGTAGGAGATCGTCTCCTTCTGCCGCGGCTTGGCGTAGTAGGCGAAGGCCAGCAGCGCGGCCGTCACGAGGAGCATCGCGCCCACGACGGCGAGGATGTAGGGTGCGTTGAGCAGGTCGTTGATCCGGTCCTTGAGCAGGAACCCGACGATGCCGATGGGGATCATCGAGAGGACGAGTTTCAGTACGTAGGCCTGCTCTTCGTTGAACCGGCGCGAGAACAGTCCTTTCAGGAGGCGCCAGACTTCGCTCCACAGCACGACGATCGTGCTCAACACCGTGGCGGCGTGGAGCGCCACGTCGAACGTGAGATTTTCTTCGAGTTGTACGCCCAGCACCTCCTTGGCGATCTGGAGATGACCGCTGCTTGAAACGGGCAGGAATTCGGTGATGCCCTGCACGATGCCGAGCAGGATAGCTTGCAGTGTGTCCATTTATTTTTTAGAAAGGGTCTTGAGTTGTCGGCTGTTCCGGTCCGCCGGCCGTTGCCGGGCGGGTCTCCCCGCCGGGACGGCGTTCCGCAACGGGCCGGGAATTACTTGTAACGTCGCATGATCGCATAGATCTCGATGACGAAACCGCCGATCACGAGGATCGGGGCCAGCGTGATGCGCCTCCACGAGAACATCGCGTAGTTGAATTCGTCGGGCGAGTCGCTGCCTCCGCCGGCCATCAGGACGAAGCCCAAGAGGACGACCGCGAAACCGATCGCCAGCAGGACGTAGTTGCGCCGCGTAAGGGGCATGCGGGGATTTTCCGGTACGGGGTCCTGCGCGTTCTTCTGTTCGTTTTTCATTTAATAAAGGTATATCTTGTTCGACTTCATGTTGATGAATTTGTTGAGGGCCGCAAAGGTGAAAAGCCCCGAGATGATGATGCCGCCCGCAATCATCGAGCCGAGGATGATGGCGATTTTGCCGGCTTCGGCAATGGTCATCAGTTCGGGGACCGCCTCGTTCAGCCCGTAGACGGCCAGACCGAACAAGGCCGAGGCGGCCGTGCCGGCCAGGATTCCCTGCGTGAGGCTGCTTCCGAGAAAGGGCCGCATGATGAACCACTTGGTGGCCCCGACCAGCTTCATCGTGTTGATCAGGTAGCGTTTCGAAAAGATCGCCAGCCGGATGGTGTTGCTCAGCAGGATCAGCGAAATGACCAGCAGCGCGCCGCCGAAGAGCAGCAGTACGAGGCGTATCTTGTTCACCGTGGCGTGCAGCCGCTCGGCCATCAGCGCCGGGTACGACACGCGGTCGACGCCTTCGATGCGTCCGGCGGCGGCGATGAACGAGTCGAGCAGCTCCTTGTCGGAGGATGCCGACGTGAGCGTGAGTTCGAACGAATCCAGCAGCGGGTTCTCCGGCAGGATCTCCTCGAACGAACTGCCGAACATCTTGCGGAACTCCTCCTCCTCGGCTTTCTCCTCCTTGGCGGAGTAGGCGATCGTCGCGACCATCTCCTCGGCGGTCAGGCGTTTGCTGATGGTCTCTTTCTGCGCCTCCGAAAGCCCGTTCTTCAACTCCACGGTGACGGCGATGCTCTCCTGGAGCGTGTCGGCGACCTTCAGCGCCGCGACCATCAGGTAACCCACCGATCCCAGCAGGAACAGCACGAGCGTGATGCTCACCGTCGACACGATGTAGGAGTTGCGGACCTTTCGCTTCAGTCTTTTATCGTCTTTCATGGCGTTTGTCGTGATAATGGCAAATTTCGGGCTTCCCTTGGTGCCGCGAATCGGAAATAGGCCGGCTGTGTCCGATCCGCAACCCCTGCGCGAAACCCGAAATTTTACGCACGCTGACGATAAACGGGTTTGCGCGGGTCGCCCTTTTTATTTCTCTTTTTCCGTTCTT
>ULVM01038204.1_pt1 | contig 11540 bp, 12 predicted proteins | sample 1959451 | NCBI WGS metagenome assembly ULVM01 (sample SAMEA4835786, study PRJEB28245) | human gut metagenome | biome: gut microbiome; material: fecal sample | place: Denmark | collected 2008
TAACACGCGAAGCGCCGACACCGACGAACATTTCAACAAAGTCAGAACCGCTGATTGAAAAGAACGGAACACCTGCTTCGCCGGCAACAGCTTTTGCCATCAACGTTTTACCTGTACCCGGCACACCAACAAGCAGAACGCCTTTAGGTATTTTGGCACCGAGTTTTATATATTTTTCACCGTTTTTAAGAAAATCTACAATTTCTTCAAGCTCTTGTTTTTCTTCGTCAATACCGGCAACGTCTTTAAACGTAACTTTTACTTTGCTGTCTAGCATAAGTTTGGCTTTGCTTTTGCCGAATGACATTGCCTGCGAGCCGCCTGATTGAAGAGTTTTTGCCATCAGGATAACAAAACCTATGATAAGCAAAAACGGCAGAACGATTGACAAAAGGCCGATAAATTGAGAAGAATCGCTCGGTTTTTTAACGTTTACATCAACGCTTTTTTCTTCAAGCTTTTGGTAAAGGCTCAAATCATTCATCGGAATCATCACTCTGTATTGAACAGGAACGGGTTTCTTAGAGTTCATTACAGTAGTAACAGATTCTGCCTGACCTGCTTTTGGTTTTGCAATCAGGGTATCCTTGTCAATTTGGACAGATTCGATTTGTCCGCTTTTTACCTTTGTAAGAAACTGTGAATACGAAATATCTTTTGTACTTGTAGTCTGTCCTGGGAAAAGCATTGACCCCAGACAAAGAATCAATAGTACAACAACTATCCATATTCCCGTAGATTGACTTTTATTCATTTCATTACCTCAATTATGTTTTTTCCGATTATAACACGAATTGTAAACTTATGTAAATTATAACTTAAAAATTATAAAGTTTCCAATCCAAATTGCCGATATAAAAAGTACAAGCAATAAGGGGTATGATAAAAAATGAGTCTTGGCGTAACTTTAAACACTAACAGAAATTATATCGATACTTCAGCTATCAATGAAGTTGCAAAGCAAATCTTTACAAAAGCTGATGCAAAATCAACTTCTATCGACACAAACGTTGTTGATCTTTCTAAATTCAGAAGACCTGAAGTAGGCATCGATTTGTACAGCCAGAGAACAAATGTTGATACAGCCAAATTTGTTGCAGTAAGAAATGCCGGCCTTGATATCAACTTAAACCAGAATTTCATTGCAAACGTTCAATACCTCAACACAATGGCAGCAATGGGCACAAACAAAGTACAAAAAAATGTTGAAGGCAAATTGATTGCACCAGTTGCAGAAGGCGAAAAATCTGAAATCAGAAACGTTTTCAACCTTCCCGGAACAATCGAATTAACAAATTCTAAAAACTTAGACAAAGACAAAAGAGGTTCAAACCCTTTTTCTTTCAACTCTATGAACACAAACAAAGGCAAAGAAAAACAGGAAGAAAAAGTTATCAACATCTTCGCTTAATGTTTGCACACAAATTTAAAAACAAACCTAATTATAAACCAAATTTCTTATTGCTTGATTATTAACCGGATAATTTATCCGGTTTTTTATTATATTTAACCAAGGTCACTGATTGCAGTTCTGCCGAATTTTGCGCTCAAATCATCGATATGGTGCACAAGATACATAAGAGGGTCAAGGTCTTTTTCGTTCAAATCAACAATAGCGCCCCATTCTGCGCGTCCGTGATGAGCTGCAATCATTTTTGCAACGGTTTTAAATCCGTGAGCCATGCAGTTTGAAAAGCCCCATTGCGAGTGAGTGAGCCACTCTTTTGGGAATTTTTCGTCATATTCAATAAGACCTGATTCGGTATCAATTTTATATTCAAAAATTTTGCCGAAATCATGCAATATGCAAGCAGCGTAGACGCTTGATTTATCAACTTTTTTATAAAGATTATTTATTAGACATTTTGCAATCTCAAGGCACTCAAACGTATGCTCCACAAGGCCGCCAAGATAGTTGTGGTGCATCAGTCTTGCAGCAGGTGCGATTTTAAACTGTTCCTCATGCTCAAACAACAGTTCCGTAACGTATTTTTTGAGCTCTTCGTCTTCAATTTCGTTTGCATATTCCACAATACCGTTAAAGAGTTTGTCCCGTTCATCTTTATCAAGTCCGAGTTTTGCCTCTTTAACAAGCTCAACGCTTGTAACCAGACAGTTGTTATATTTTTCGTTATAAGATCCGCCGAGAATCTTTACGTGGTTGCCTGTTCTAAAAACTTTGCCGTCAATTCTGTTAAGGGCTTCCTCCCACAAAATACAGTTTAAAACTGAATCGTCAGCCAAATTTTTTAGCTGAAGTTTGCCCATTTTTGTTCCGGCTTTTGTGTCGCCTATTGAAAAAATAACAACTTCATATGTCTGAGTTAAGTCTAACATTTTTGTCCTTTCGAAAATGATTTTTTATATATTCTATCATTAAAGTCCTTTAAAAGTGAAAAAATATGAAAGAAATGTAAATTATATGTTCATAAATCGTGCAGGAACAGGTATTTCATAATACAATTTTGTTAAGTCAGAAATTACGGGGAGATAAAGAGTTTTGATAACAAAGGCAATGGTTATGGCAGCAGGTGTAGGTTCCAGACTGGAACCGCTTACTCAAAACATTCCAAAACCGCTTGTGCCTGTTTTAAACAAGCCTGTAATGGATATCCTTTTGCAAAAATTGAAAAGCTATGGGATAAAAAAAGTTATTGCAAACACTCACTATCTGGCCCAGCAAATTGAAGATAGATACACAGAAAATTCACCGGTTGATATAGATTTTTCTTTTATAAGAGAAACAGACCTGTCAGGCACAGCCGGCGGAGTAAAAAAATGCGAATCCTTTTTTGAAGGAGAAGAAGATTTTCTTGTAGTTAGCGCAGACGGGCTGCATGACGCGGATTTAGAAAAAGTTATGCGCTCTCACAAAGAATCCGGCTGCATTGCAACAATGGCAATCTCTGCTGTTGAGCACAACGAAGTGTCAAAATACGGGGTGGTTGTGTCTTCCCCCTTGCACAGAGTGCTCGAGTTTCAGGAAAAACCCCCTGTGAATGAAGCAAAAAGCAACTTTATAAATACTGGTATTTATGTGTTTAACAAAAGGATTTTTGACTTTATACCCAAAGGCGAAAAATATGACTTTGCAAAAAACGTATTCCCCGCCCTTCTTAAAGCAGGCGAAAAAATAAATACCTACAGAATTTACTCTTACTGGTCTGACATAGGCTCGATAGACCAGTATATCGAGTCCAACATCGATGCACTGCGCAGAAAAGTGATGATTCCACAGCCCGAAATTATCAAAAAATATGATGCTGTTTATGTATGCGGAAAAAATACAGTTTTAGGTGAATCCGTAAAAATATCAAACAATGCGGTTATCGGCAGCAACTGTAAAATTGGCAAAAACGTCACTTTAGACAATGTAATTTTATGGGACAATACGGTTGTTGAAGACAACGTGACGCTAAAAAATGTAGTGGCAGCAGAAAATACCGTAATAAAATCATCGATTACAGGCGGTGAAAAATGGGAAATCATTGCACCGGATAAAATTATAGATTTAAGTTTAGTTTAAACAAAAAGCAAAAGGGGAAAGCACGAAACATGATAATAATAATGGAACCAAAGGCTACCGTTGAACAAATTAATGCAGTCAAAAGATACATGGAAAATAAAGGGTTTAAAATTGTTTTAAACCACGGCGATGTAATGACAGTACTTGCGGCAATAGGCGATAAAAGACTTATCGAGCCCCAATCCGTTGCTTCTTTTGACGGTGTAAGAGAAGTAAAACTCATACAAGAACCTTACAAACTGGCGTCAAGAGAATCAAAAGAAGAAGACACAGTTGTTGAATTTAAAAACGGTGTAAAAATCGGTGGGCTCGAAAGACCTGTTATGATGGTCGGCCCGTGTTCTGTAGAAAAAGATTTCAGCTGGCTTATGGAAGTTGCCACAGCTGCAAAAGAAATGGGCTGTGAATTTTTAAGAGGCGGTGCTTTCAAACCCAGAACCTCACCCTACGACTTTGACGGGCTGGGTGAAAAAGGGCTGCAATACCTCAAAGAAGCGGCGGAAAAAACTAATATGCTCGTTGTGTCAGAAGTCATGGACACAGCAGATGTTGATATGTTCTGTGATTATGTTGACTTAATCCAGATTGGCGCAAGAAACATGCAAAACTTTAAACTATTAAAAGCAGTGGGCAAAGCAGGCAAACCCGTACTCTTAAAAAGAGGCCCCGCTGCTACAATAAGAGAGTTTCTCCTTGCAGCAGAACACATCATGGCAAACGATAACGGCAACGTAATCCTTTGTGAAAGAGGGGTAAAAGGTTTTGACTCTACTTTTACAAGAAACACGCTTGATATTGCGGCAATACCAATTATCAAAAAATTCTCACATCTTCCTGTCATAGCAGACCCCAGCCACGGAACAGGCAGAAGATACCTGATTGAACCTATGAGCAAGGCGGCACTTATGGCAGGTGCGCACGGTCTGATGATAGAAATCCACAATGACCCTGACAACGCGTCTTCTGACGGAGCACAGAGCCTGAGTCTTCCGATGTTTAAAGAAGTACAAAGACACCTCAACAAACTAATAGGCAGAATAGACTACGATAACAAATTAGAAAAAGCAGAAAGAGAAAAGGCTGCACTGAAATAATGAAAAAATACGCGGATCGAACAGAAAATTTACAATATCAAAAATACGAAACAGTTAATGACATGCTAAAAGCCCGTTTTCTAAAAGCTTACAACTACGAACGCGCTTTAAAAGAAGAAAAAGAACATGCTTTAAACTAATTACAGCTCTTCTTTTCTTTTTTCCTGAAGGGTGCCCGTATTGTCGAGCTCTGTAACTATTTTAATAATCGCATGCACGATAATGAGCAGCTGCGGTGTAATTTTGGCTGATTTTGAAAACTCCACCTTAAGCTCTTTTGCATCTTCATCAGAGTTTGATTTCCTTGTAGTGTAAACAGGGTTTTCAGACAGGTGAATCGCATTTTCGCCTTTTATTGCGTCGTTAAAGCGGTCTTTTGGAAAATCCTCACTGCACGTAATGTCCATGTTTACACCGTTTTGCGCCATGAACAAAAAGACTTTTATCTCACCATAATTCTTTGTTGTGATGATAATGGTAATAGACTCTTCGCCTGCACCTTTTTTGCCTTCCTCAGCAGAATCTGCGCCAAAATTAAACCCTGCGCTCTCATTCAAAGGCAGCCACGGCAGATACATTACCATAAGGCTTTTTAAAATTTGCGCCTGAGAAGCGTCATTTGCGGGGATACATGCGTTGATAAGCACAGACATCTCTTTGAGCTGACGGGTGTCGTAGATACCGGATTGATTCATTGTTGTAATCATTTTTTGAAGCTTTTCCAGAGCAGCTTTGCCGTTTGTTTGCAAAAGCACAAGGATTTTTGAAATATCAATATCCTGTTTCATCAAGGCTGCAAGTTCCTGTGCTGTAACTGTTTTACCCTGTGTAACAATCTGTTCTATCAGCTGGCTCAAATTTTCAGGAAAATTAAACATGTTTTTCATAAGCCAGGAACGCTCAACATTGGACAACTCCTTTAACATCATCTGTGTATTCAAGATATCCTGCTGGCGTACAAAATTCTGGGTGATATTCTGTGCTGTCTGCTGAACCATTTTCATTGCTTCGTTTTGAGCACGCTGAAAATTCTCGTTGGCAACTTTACCGGGCTGCTGCTGGACGGGTTTTCCTGTACTGTAATCAAATACGTTTTTTATAAACTGGCCGAGGCTTAATTCGCTCATAATTTGCTTATAATTCGCTTTCTGCTTAATTGCTTATATTACAAGTATAATAGTTTTTTCAAAAAAACCAAGGCCGTTAAAACTTATTTACCTGACTTTTTTCAAATATTTCTCTGCTTTTAGCAAGTGCCTGGTTTTTAAAAGAGCACATGCCATGGTGTTTGTCATAGACGCCAACACTCGTCAGCCTGTTTGCAACAAGCTCGTTCAAATCATCAGGTGCAATAAACAAAGCACACTGCGGCGTACATTCGTCAAAATTAAAAGGGCATTTTTTTATCATGATTTTATCTCCCGTGTTATTATATTCTGGCACTTTCGGGGCTTGTATGCATACGCAGTTCGGGTGATTTTTAATAAAAATTACTTAACAAATTTTAATAATGTATTATAATAAACATGACAGAATCTGATTTATTCGTATATATAAATTGTTAGTAAATTAGGATTCGGTCAGGTCAAATAAGTCCCACCATCCGTTGAAAGGATTGCCATGATACAAAATCTTTTAGGATTGATTTCAAAAACATTAACACCGGCTCGCTCCACTGCAATTTCTGCTGTGAGACCGGCATCTGTTAACCCTTTTGCGACAGGACAGTCCTCAAATCCGTTTATGGCTAACTCTTCCATAAGTTCAAACTTCTACGGAAAAAACAATCCGGTAAGAGGCGGCTACTTTGCGGGCTATTACAACGGAAAACCAAATATTGTGGGAAGGAAGCTGTTTTTGGAAGTTTAAGCTGTTTGAGCCGTACTTCACTTGTATAAGTCAACGACCGAGTGTGGTGTTAGGCGAGTCACACTTGAAAAAGTGAGTAAGATGACGGAAACGGAGAGTTTTCGGCAGCTTACGATTCTAGATTAGTTCTCGCTGCTTTTTAGCTCTTCCAGCTCTTTTAAAATCCCCTGATTAATTTCCAGCACGTCAACCCCGAGGTTTGATAAAACCTGCATTGCCACCGAATCAGGCGTTTGTGTAATTGCCCACAAAAGGTTCTCTGATGCAATTTTTGTATTTTTGTGTTTTTTGGCTTTTTCCCATGCAATTTCAAGTATTTTCTTTGCACGGTCGGAAAAAACAACCTCGCCAAATGTGTAAGAGTTGCCATAGCCAAGGACTTTTTCCACCTCTATGCGTGCGTCTTTTATTGTAATACCAAGCTGCGAAAGCACCTTTGCTCCAATTCCTGCACCTTCTCCTATTATGCCCAGCAGTATAAACTCACTGCCTACAATATTTCTGTTCATGCTCTGTGCTTCACGTTTTGCAAGACGCAGAATTGTAAGAGTTTCGGGCATTTGTTTTTCGATTGGTTTAATTATTTTGTGAGCCAGATCATCATCTTGAATATGCAGCTCTTTAAAAATGTTATACGCAATACCGCTTTTTGCTTTTAACACACCGAGTATAATGTGTTCGGGTTTTACGCTGGCAGAACCGAGCTCTTTGGCGGTTTCAAAAGCAAGAAGCATTGTCTTAAACGCATTGGGCGTAAAAATAATCTGTTTTTCTTCAAACTCGGCCTGACGCGAGGACACCTCCTGCAGTTTGCCCGTATACTTTTCAAGGTCAATGCCTGATTCATTTAAAAGCTTTGTCAAATCCGAATTTGTATCTTCCAGTATGGATTGCACAATCTGCTCTGTGCCGAGAATCTCGTAATGAGAAGCAGTAAGCTTTGCAACCGCACGCTCGAGAATGTCTTTTGCGTCCCCTTCTTTAAAAATAGACTGGACAGTAGAATACTCACTTTTATCTTTTTTTCTTTCCAGCTCGGGGTGGGTTTCATTCTTTTTGTTATTTTTTTCAATAAGTTTTAAAAGTGTTTGCTTGAGTTTTTCAATATCAACGCCGTAGCGGTTAAAATCTTGCAGCAGCTCGGATTTTGCAGATTCCGCAGTAAGAATAAGTGCAAGCAGAATGTGCTCGGACATTATGTAAGAGTTTTTCTTTTTTGCAAGCTCTGACGCAAGCTTGATAAGCTTTTGCGAGCCTTGGCTAAACGCAATATTTGTGTGCATAAACTCGTGAGAAACATCGCTGTACTTTTTGTAAACATACTCCCTAAAGTCATCTGCGTTCATACCGCCATAGGCCAGAAGCCTTGAGCAGATATTTGATTTAGTCTCAAGCACGCCCAGAAGTATGTGCTCCGGATAGATTTTAAAAGTTTTTGAATCCGCAGCCTCTTTTTGAGCCATTGAGATTATATTTATTGCTTTTTCTGTAAAACGTTCGAACACAAATTTCTCCTTTTAGAGTAGCTAAGCCTTTACTTTATTGCTTTCAGGTGCGTATTTTTGTACAAAGAGTATTTTTTACCCTGTTTTATTATTTCATAATTATAAAGGTTATTAAAGTCTTTTGCATTTTTGTTGCGTACTATCACATAAGTGCCCTCATCAATAACTTTTGTATCAGGTGTGATATCTTTTATAAAATCCACATTGGCCTCACGGTAATAAATAAGGCTGTATCTGTTGCCTGTAGAGACCGCAGCCAGTTTTGCGCTGTTGATTTTTGCAAGCTGAGCGTATTCTATGAGCTCATTTTGGCCAAAACTGACAACGTAAGGAAAAATCATCTTTGCCGCAAACATTGACAACACTGCCATAAAACCGACAAGTGCAATAAAATGCAGCTTCTTTTTATCTTTAAAAATAGCAAAACTGTTTATCAACACAGAAACCATAATAACTATTACACCGGGAATCTGCATTGCCTCAAGCCCTGCTCTGTCAGCCTCTCTAATAAACTGCGGTGCGACAGTCAGCCCTATTGCCGTTAAGATAAATGCAAAATTTAAAATAATGGTAGATATATTTACAGCTCTTTCGTTTTCGTCTTTAAAAATATAATCAAACCAGAATTTACCAAGAATCATTGCCGCAGGAAACATTGCCGGCAGAATATAAGTGGGCAGTTTTGTGCTTGCTGCTGAATAAAAACCGAATACAACAAGGAAAAACACGGTATTTAAAACCATAAACTTATGCAAGGGCTGAAGGTCGCAAAATTTGTCAAAATACCCCTGAATATTTTTGAAATGTTTTTTGAAAAAGACCGTAATTTGAGCCCCGAAGGAGAATATCCATGGCATAAACCCGAGGAAAAACACAGGAATGTAATAATAAAAAGGTTGTTTTCTACCAAGCTCATGCGAGTTTGCAAAACGTTCAAAATGATGTTTGTAAATGTATTCTCTAAAAAACACATAACCGTATTTTTGCAGCATAATAATATGCCATGGCAACGTCACTATAAAGAAAAGCACAAGCCCGGGGATTATGTATAAAGGTTTGAACATTTCTTTGAAGCGACCGGCAATAATATAAGAAATGAAAATTGTCAAAGCCGGTATTGCCAGCCCCGGAACGCCTTTTGCCATAACCGCAAAACCGGCCCAGATATAAGCAAGCCACCAAAAGTATTTTTTAAACCTCTGTGAGCAAAACAGAGTATAAATCCCTGAAAAAGCACTGGCTGCAATGCAAACTGACAAAAGCATATCCAGTATTGCCACACGTGCCAGCACAACATATTCAAAGCAAGATGCAAGGATTAAGGCACAAATGAGTCCATATTTTTTTGATGAGATTTTACTTCCCAGAAAATACGTTATACCCACCCCGAAAACCGCACAGAGAGACACGGGTATTCTTGCTGTAGCTTCTGTTATTTTGCCGAATATACTGAAAGACAAAACCTCAAGCCAAAAATAAAGAGGAGGTTTTTCAAAGAAAAAGTCACCGTTTAAATAAAGCGTCAACAAGTCATTTGCATGGAACAAGTCTCTTGACATGGCCACATAGCGTGTCTCGTCCACGTCAATAAGAGGGTACGCACCCATGGAAAAAAAGTATAAAAAATAACACACAAACAGTATCACAAAGATGGCAATAAGGTCTTTGTGCCTTTTAAAAAATTTTAATAAAGATGCTTTATTCATTTTTCCCCTTAGTCTTTTATTATCAGATTATTTTATAACAAATCTTTTATTCTTTGAACAGCTTCTTGTATCATTTGTTCTTTATCTTTTATATCCAGCCAGTAAATATCTTTGTTCTGCCTGAACCAAGTGAGCTGCCTTTTTGCGTAGCGTCTTGTATTTTGTTTTATTTTTTCAACGCATTCATCAAATGTTATACTATTTTCAAAGTAATCAATAAACTCTTGATAGCCTATTGTTTTTTCAAGGCTGCGGATTTTTCCGTATTTTTCAAACAGATTTTTAGCCTCCTGCTCCAGCCCCTGCTCGAGCATAACATCAACACGTTTGTCTGTTCTGTTGTACAAAAACTGTCTGTCTTCTCCGTTTAAATGCCCGAGACCGAGCCATATTACATTGTATTGAGGTTCTTTCTTTTTTTGCGCCTGTGACATCGGAGTGCCCAGTGTTTTACAAACCTCAAGCGCACGGATAATTTTTACGGTATTGTTCGGGTGCATATTTTTTGCCAGAACAGGATCTGCTTCGCAAAGCATTTGATAAAGAGCCTGTGCACCTTTTTCTTTTTCTATTTTATGAAGCTGTTCTCGCAATGCTTTATCGGGTGCAACTCTTGGCATATCATAATTTTCGAGCAAAATACGAAAATAAAGTCCTGTTCCTCCGGCAACCACAGGGATTTTATCATGTTCAAAAAGGCTTTGTATCACCTTTGAGGCTTCATCCGCAAAATCAGCCACAGTAAACTCTTCAACAGGTTCAACAACATCCATAAGATGATGTTTTATTCCCTTCATCTCTTCTTTAGAGGGTTTTGCCGTTGCAATATCAAACTCTTTATATATCTGCCTTGAATCAGCAGAAATAATTTCCGTATCAAAAATCTTTGCTATCTCAACAGCCAGCGCTGTTTTTCCAGAAGCGGTAGGCCCTGCAATTGCTATTATATTTTTTTTATTTGTTTTCGTCATAATACAAGAATATCAGCACAAGAGCGTATGTCATCACATAAAACGATAAAAGAAGCCCGAAAACAGTCAACACAATATTTAAGCTGAAAACAAAGCTTAAAAAAGACATTATTATGTTCAAAAACAAAAGGAATATAAGTATCATTAAAGTGCCGAAAAAGTTTTTGAAAATAAAAACTATATTCTTGTTAAACGCACTAAAAGGTGCAAGCACAAAAGCTTTTACATCATTCGTTTTACACTCAAGTCTGTCAAAAAGAGCAGGAAACAAAAACATTGTTAAAAACGAAAACGCAAAGAATACCGCACCAAAGAAAAACATCCAAATATTCATTGCTTTTAGTTGATAAAAGCTCAATGATGCAACATACTTTTGCATTTGAGCAGGTGTAGAATTTGCTGCAGCCATAAACTCACCCCAGTTGATATGAGGATGAGGCAAATATTTCATTCCGAATTTGTAAGCCGCAACAAGCAAGAGCATATAAACCACAACATAAGCAACAAGCGTAAAAGTAACGGGAAGAAAATATTCTCCAACCCCCGGGAAAAACTCTTTACCCAGAGCAAAAGACGCCTCTGCCTTTTCTCTATCGTCTCTATAAAAGTTCTTTTCAGCTTTTTTATTGTGTTCCAGAGTTTTTTGTATCATGTTGAACCAGCCGGAAAAAAACGCTGTGCATAGCAGTATGTTTGCCACAAAAAATACCATATAAGCAATTTTGTTTGTCTGCTGGTACAAAGCCCCTGTAGTAAGGCTGATAACTATCATAAAAATCACAATCGGCTGTGCAACAACAATGTTATCCCTTGTGATATCAAATGCTTTTTTTATACATAAACTCATAGCCCTGATTATAACATATTAT
>ULVM01040621.1_pt1 | contig 11540 bp, 9 predicted proteins | sample 1959451 | NCBI WGS metagenome assembly ULVM01 (sample SAMEA4835786, study PRJEB28245) | human gut metagenome | biome: gut microbiome; material: fecal sample | place: Denmark | collected 2008
ACATGTAACACACATCAAACACGCTCAGTTTCCATCTCCCAAAAAGTCACGGACAAACCAAATGTCGTTTGGCGGAATTTCAAGTGTTTTTTGGCTGAGAGGAAAAAGCACACTTTGCGCAGGGAATGGATCAAAGTGCAGCCGGTATGCACACAACGCCTGATGCACATAACCACGCGCACGATCCGTCGCATTGATCCCATATTTTCCATCACCAACCAACGGATGACCGATATGCGCCAAATGCGCACGAATCTGATGGGTACGACCGGTATAAAGTTGTACACGCAGAAGAGAAAACGCGCCGCGTGTTTGAAGAACTTCATAGCCCGTTTCCACTGTTTTTACACGTTCCTTTGGCACATGCAGCGGTACGCGGTCATAAATGGTAACCCGATTTTTTGATGCGTCTTTGACCAAGTATCCGGACAAACGTGCCGTTTTCGGCTCCTGCCGAAAATCACCATGCACCAAACAGAGGTACGATTTATGCACCTTGGAGGTACGAATCGCTTCATTGAGCGCACGAAGACCTGCCGCCGTTTTGGCAGACAGAACCATTCCGCACGTGTTGCGGTCAATCCGATTGCCAAGGGCCGGGGTAAAAGACTGTTCCTGCTGTGGATGATACGCGCCTGTTTGCAACAGATACGCCTTGATCTGATCGATCAAAGTCTCCCGCGCACCGCTGTCATCCGCATGTACCGGAACCCCTTGCGGTTTGTTGACAATCAACACATTGGCATCCTCGTAAATAATATGCAAATGCGGAACGATATGCAAATATGCTGTATCGTGCGGCACATGTTGTAAAAATTCTTCCCGCACAAAAAGCTGTACCGTATCCCCAGGCTGCAAGACATACTTTTGGTCTGTACGGGATCGATTGACCTTGATCTTCTTTGTACGAATAAATTTGTACATCATCGAGGGTGGCATGTTGCGAAACGTTTTCATTAAGAATTTGTCCAGACGTTGTCCTGCGTCATTTTCTTGAATGAGCAACGTTTTCATTGCACTGCGTCATCCACATCATTCACTTGTTTTGTCTCATCTTCCGTCTCGGTCACGGCAATGTGTAATTCAGCCAGTGCATTGGGTTCCGGAGCAGAGGGACACTTCGTCATCAGTTCGCTTGCATTTTGTACCTTTGGAAATGCGATAACATCCCGAATATCATCCAGTCCCAAAAGCAGCATGACCAAGCGGTCCAGTCCAAACGCCAATCCACCGTGCGGCGGCACACCGTACTGAAACGCTTCCAGCAAGAAACCGAATTTTGACTGATATTCTTCCGGCGGCATACCCAGTACCCGGAACATTTTTTCCTGTATTTCAGGACTGTGAATACGAATAGAACCGCCGCCTGCCTCGTAACCGTTGATCACAATATCATATGCTTTCGCGCGCACGTTTGACGGATCGACATCCATCAGCGAAATGTCCTCATCCATCGGTGCGGTGAACGGATGGTGCATGGCATAATACCGCCCATCCACTTCGCTGTATTCATACATGGGAAATTCCGTCACCCACGCAAACCGATATTCCCCGGGTTTGATCAAATGCAATCGCCGTGCAAGTTCACAGCGAAGCGCGCCCAATGCGTCAAACACCACCGTATTTTGATCTGCCACAAACAGTGCCACATCGTTTTCTTCCAGTTGCAATGCCTGCATCAGTGCCTGTTGTTTTTCCTCGCTTAAGAATTTGAAGAAGGAAGAGGTCACCTCGCCTGCCACATTGCGCCAATATGCCAGTCCGTGTGCACGGTACGTCTTCACAAACCGGGTCAAAGCATCGATCGTCTTTCGGGTCAGTTCCTCCGCTTTTCCCTTGACGACGATGGCACGCACACTGCCGCCCGCTTTGACCGCATTTTCAAAGACACCAAAGCCGCAATCAGCTACCACATCCGATACATTTTGCAATTCCAGACCAAACCGCAAATCCGGCTTGTCCGAGCCGTATCGCTCCATCGCTTCTTTCCAGGGAATGCGCACAAAGGGCGTTTGGATGTCCATATGCAAGATCTCGGCAAACAGACGTTTCAAAAAGCCTTCGTTGACGGCAATGACGTCATCTTCATGCACAAAGGACATTTCCAAATCGAGCTGTGTAAATTCAGGCTGTCGATCGGCACGCAAATCTTCATCCCGGTAACAACGGGCAATTTGCATATAACGGTCAAAACCGGATACCATGAGCAGCTGCTTGTAAATTTGCGGCGACTGCGGCAATGCATAAAATTTCCCCGGGTGTACGCGGCTGGGTACCAAATAGTCCCGTGCGCCTTCCGGTGTCGGCTTGACCAGATTGGGCGTTTCAATTTCAATAAATCCCTGCTCGTCAAAATATTCATGCGCCACGCGCGTAATTTGATGTCGCATCATAATATTGCGCTGCAAATCGGGGCGACGCAAATCAAGATACCGATACTTCAACCGGGTTTCGGCCTTCACGGCGCTGTTTTCCTCAATGGCAAACGGGGGCGTTTGCGCCTCGGAAAGTACGCGCAGTGTATCCACGGCAATTTCAATCTCACCGGTGGGCAAATTGGGATTGACGGACGAGCGTAGGCGTACCGTTCCCTTGGCACACAACACATATTCCGCGCGCACACCGAACGCGGTATCAAACACATCTCGCGGCGTTTGCGCATCAAACGCCAACTGGATAATGCCCGTGCGGTCTCTCAAATCGATAAAAATCAACTGCCCCAAGTCACGCTGACGCTGACACCAGCCCATCAGGCATACCTGTGCACCCACATCTGCTTTGGTCAATTGGGTACAATAGTGTGTTCTGTGGTCATCTTTTCCAAGCAATTCTGCCATTGTTGCTCTCTCCTCGTCTTTTCCATCCCCTCACGCCGCTCTTACATATAAAAAAACACATCTGCACCGTGTGTGCTAACACATGTGCGGTTATCTCAAAAGATCCGCACAGCTATGAGGTTCCGTCGGTTATTATTTTACAAATAAATATCAGTTTATTATACACCGCCGTACACGCGGTTGTCAACTGCCCAAACGGCAAAACGAACGACATGTTTCATCGTTCATCCCATCACATTTCCCGGCCATGATCAGCAAATTTAATAGAAAAAAGTGAAAGAAAAAAATATGCCGTTTTTACCCAACGCGATTCGTTCTCCACCTTTCCCCATTTCATCTCACATCTGCTTTCTTCCTCACAGATGTATATGATTTTTTCATTATTCTACACCATATCATGATACAAAATGTGCGTCTTGTCTTTACGACAAGACGCACGTTTTTCACAGTTCTTTCAGCGTGGCTGCAATCTCCAATAACAATTCAGAAAATTGCCCGGACAAACGCGTGGCGGTTGTTTGCACTTCTTCGTGACTGAGCGGCACATCACTCACGCCCGCCGCCATATTGGTAATGCAGGAAATGCCGCCAACCTCCAACCCCATGTGCCTTGCCGCAATGGCTTCACACGCCGTGCTCATGCCAACCGCATCGCCGCCCAACATACGATACATCCTGATTTCCGCCGGCGTTTCATAGCTGGGACCGGACAGCTGCACATAGACCCCTGCACGCAAGGGGATCTTGCATCGATCTGCCACATCAAACATCACATCGCGCAGCTGCGCACTGTACACCTCGCTCATATCCGGAAACCGCGGGCCCAAAAAGGAAAGATTTTCTCCACGCAAAGGATTGTTCACCGCCGTGGCAATGTGGTCGGTAATCACCATCAGATCCCCGGGGGAAAACGAAGGATTCATACCACCCGCGGCATTGGTCAAAAGCAAAAAACGAGCCCCGAGCATCCCCATCACACGGATCGGTAACACAACCTGCGACATGGAATATCCTTCGTAATAATGAACCCGTCCCTGCATCACCACCGTCGGTACACCGGACAATTTTCCAAACAAAAACTGCCCTCGATGTCCGGGGACCGTAGAACGCGGGAATCCTGCCAGCGTCTCATACGGGATGGTTGCACATACCTCCATTTTTTGCGCCAACTCGCCCAATCCCGACCCAAGTACCAGCGCTAATTTGGGACAAATATCGGTCTGTTGCCGGATCTGTAAAACGATATTATGCAGGCGTGTCTGCATTTCTTGCTCTGTGCCCAACTGCAAGTCCCTCTGTTTTGTTCCCGGCACTTGATGTGGCGGCATAGGTGTTTCATTCTGCGACATATCGTTTCCTCCGTGATATGAATTTCATGATTTTTGTTTGGGTTGATTGTTCTCAATATTCGGATTGATCGGTGTCTTGATGCAACCAACGGAAAAAGTTTTGCTGCACCGTATGTTGCAGCCGTTGTTTTTCACCATCCGGCAAAAATGCACCTTGTGCAGCATTACAAGCAATCTGTAAAAGCTGTTCGTCTGTCAGGGAAAACTGCCGCTGTACGCGCAGATATTCCTTGTGCAAAGTTGTATTGGAAACCGTCATGTTATCTGTATTGAGCGTGACACAGAGGCCGGCTTTCAAAAAACGAGCCAACGGATGCGCATCCGCGCTTGCAGCGGCTCCCGTTTGCAAATTACTGGTATAACACATCTCCAACACCGTTTGCTCCTCGCGCAAACGCTGTAACAAGGAAGAATCCTCTTGGGCACGTACGCCGTGTCCAATCCGTCTGGCAAAACAGCGCAACGCCGTCCACACACTTTGTGCTCCCGCAGCCTCGCCGGCATGAATGGTCAACGGTACCCCCTCCTGATGCGCAGCTGCAAATAAATCGACAAATTGGTTTGTGGGATAACGCGCCTCGTCCCCGGCCAGATCAAGTGCACAAACGAAACGATGTAAATATTGAGAAGCAAGCGCAACGGTTTGCATGTTTTGTGCACGGTTGTCTGCCCCGCGCATACAACACAAAATCAGTCCGACCGGTAATCCGCACGCCTCTGTTCCCTGTGCGCAACCCGTTACGGCCGCCTGCACCACCTGTTTCTGGGTCAATCCGCCTCGGCAATGCAACTGCGGCGCAAAGCGAATTTCCGCATAACACAATCCCTGGCGTGAAAGTCTCATAATCAACGATCGAAATGCAAGCGTAATGGTCTGTTCCGTTTGCAGCACCGAAAGCGGCAATTCAAATTTCTGCAAATAACCGCCAAGGCTACCACCGCCGGGCGGCGCAACCAAAAGCGTATCCAACGCATGTGGCCCGTCCGGCATCGGTGGCAGAGAAACGCCGGAAAGCGACGCCAATTGCAACACGTCTCGTGCGGAAAGCGATCCATCCAAATGCAAGTGCAGATCAATCACGGCGGCAAATGCTCCTTTTCTAAAATCGTTCTCCCTTTTCGGAAACCAGCAAACATATTGTTCCCTGTTTGAATCCCGAATATCGGTCATTTCTTTTCCTTCACTATAGCAAAATGCCCCTACTTTGTCAAGCGAGAAAAAAGAACCACCCGCAGAAAAACCACGTAATAAAACACAAAAAAAACAGCGCGAGGGCATGTGCCCCCGCGCTGTTTTGAAATACGTTGCAATAGATGTGTCCCTCCCGCACTTGCAATCAATTTACCGGTGCTTTATGGGACAAACATTCAAATTTTCATACACAATCAGTTACAAACGACGGCCTGATATGCTACGTCATCCACCGCTTCTAACCAATCATTGGAAAGATCCGTACCGGGTACCTCTACGGCAAGATGCGAAAACCAGCTGTTCGGTGCTGCGCCATGCCAGTGTTTGACACCGGCAGGGATATTCACAACATCTCCCGGCAACAGCTTACGCGCTTTTTCACCCCATGCCTGATAATAACCCGTACCGCCCACGCACACCAAGATTTGTCCGCCGCCGCTTGTCGCACGGTGCACATGCCAGTTGTTGCGGCATCCCGGTTCAAATGTGACATGAAAAATGCCGACCTGTTCGCCGGATACAGGCGCAAGATAGCTTTTACCGATAAAATATTTTGCAAATGCCGTATTTTCTTCCCCGATGGGAAACAGAAGCTGTTTTTCATATGCCTCTTTTTGCACTTCTTTTTCGTTTGCCACAGCGGTTTTGGTCGATTTCACCGTGACATCATCGTCCCCATGATCTTTCCACACCTGCACAGCCATGCGAAACGCAGCCCATGCCTTTGGCCATCCGGCATAAAACGCAGCATGCGTCAAAATTTCCGCAATTTCTTCTTTTGTGATCCCATTGTTTTTCGCCGTTTGCAGATGATATTGAAACGAGCTGTCGACCAGCCCCTGTGCCATCAGGCACACAATGGTAACCAGGGAACGATCGCGCAGAGAAAGCTGTTCCTCGCGGCTCCACACTTCCCCAAACAACACATCATCATTCAGCTGCGCAAATTTTGGTGCAAACGTGCCCAATTGATCTCTTCCCGCCGTTTGTTTTTTCATTGTTATATCCTCCTTATATTTTGTTTGGTTGCCAATCCATCATAAAAGCGCCCCATAACTTTACATACCGTATTTGTTCCGTGATAGCCCGCATCAATCCAAAGCGTTCCCGCAAATATCGTTTTTTGTGCAAGTATCTGTGTTTTTCTAAGTGAAATCTTGCAAACAACAATATCATACGTGTTTTGTTCCATGCGAAAATCCGATAATCTCACATCGAAGATAATCAATACGCGCAACCAATTTTTCCAAATCATGGATGGTTTGCAGCAATGCATCACGCCGCATTTGAAGCATCCGCCGACGTTGTTGTACCGTTTGCGGTCCCTGCAAACAAAGGCACAGATAGGTCCTTGCCTCCTGTTCGGTAAATCCAAGTTCATACAATGTCATGACCAAACTCAGGTTTTTCAAATCTGCATCGGTTTGCAAATCTGTTTTTGTTTCTTTCCCCGCTTTTTGCGTTTCATTCGTGCACAAATTCCACTGTTCATAGGCACGTAACACACGCAAAGGAATGCCATAGCGCTTGCTCATGGCTCTCATCTTTTCAGGTTTCATGATATTTCCTTGTTTTCTATATTCTTTTTGTCAGGCCAGCGATTTCTTCCAATCACAATGCTGTCATGCCCAATCAAACAAAACAGGTGTTCCAGGCAAATGCCTGAAACACCTATATCATAGATCGTCCTTTTTATGATGTCAAATACTTATATGTTATCGTGAGACATACGAAAACCGTATTTCAGATGCTCCAAATATGCCGAGACCAGAGGGGAAAGTGTTTGGTTCTTTTTCCAAACAAGAACGGCACCCGAGGTCATTTCCGGAGAGAGTGGGACAAAAGACAGATCCTCAAACACCGTCGAAAGATCAAACGCCAACGCCACACCAAGTCCACTGCGAACCATGGTTGCAGCGTTTACCACCAAATTGTATGTCGCAGCAATTTCAAGGTGGTCATACAAATCACCAAACCACCCGGCAAGCTCGTTACGCACCACCTCGCGCCACGGCATAAGCAATGGCACGGACAACAAATCTGCGGGTGTTACATGTTTGCGCGCTTGAAGCTTGTCACCTTGGCGTACCAAAACGCCCCATCGGTCACGCTGTGGCAAACGAAGAAATTCGTATTTGCCGATATCCACCGGTTCCGTGAGCAATCCCAAATCGAGCAATCCTTTTTCAATACGCTCTTTGATTTCATCCGCGGTGGCACTGTGAACGGAAAAACGCACGGACGGATGCGCCGTTCGAAAAGACACCATCTGTTCAGAGAGAAACGACATGTTTTGCGTCTCCCCACTGCCAACGGAAATCTCCCCGGAGAGCACATTGGTGCGGTCGGTGAAATCACGGCGTGTTTTCTCTGCCAAATCGACAATTTCCTGTGCCCGTCGACGCAACAGCATCCCGTCATCGGTCAATACAATGTGATGATTGCTGCGGTGAAACAGTTTCACGCCGAGCTCTTCTTCGAGTTGCGCAATTTGACGAGACAACGTGGGTTGTGTCACATGCAACAATTGTGCCGCACGGGTTATATTTTCCTCTCTGGCAACGATCAAGAAATATTGAAGCACGCGCAATTCCATATATAACCCTTTCCTTGATTTTCAAAACAAAAAAGTACGGCATCTGTCGACCATATCAATTTATACAATATCAATAAACCCGCGGTGTTCGATGTATTTAATACCTTAGGTTTTTGCTGTTTTTCTATCAATTTCATCATATCATAAAATTTTTGTCCGGTCAACAAATCCTTTCGTTTTTCAAAGAAGAGAACCGTACGCAAGGTTCACCGTGTCAGTAGTTCTGTTTACAATGATTTTTACCGATTCATATGATCAAGTTTTTGTCGGTTTGTTTCATTTTGCTTATCATCACGTTGCATGACACTTGGCCAAAAACGATATATGCTTGACACAAACGACGTAAAGAGACGGGCAGGAAATGATGAAATATATTTGTCAAAATCTTTATGAATTTGGCGAAAGATGGTAGACTTTCAGACGGTTATGTGTTATACTATACGGAGTGTATGGTACGAAAAAGAAATGAAATGAAAGGAACGAAAATTCATGAAACATTCCAATGATGCCATCGGGTATCTTCCCCAAGAACGCCCTGGCTTTATCAAGCTACTGCTGTACGCCATTCAGCAAGTCATTGTGATGTTCCCCGCCACTGTTACCGTGGCGCTTGTCACAGGCTTTCAAGTTTCCACCACCATCTTCGCCAGTGGTCTGGCCACGCTGTGCTTTATTTTGATCACCGGCAGAAAAATTCCGCTCTATTACGGTTCCAGCTTTGCATATCTGACAGCCATTTCCAGCATGTGCGCAGCAGAGGGATTTGTTAAGGTGGACGGCATTTTGCCGACCGAAGCCATTCAGTACGCACAGTTTGGTATCATTCTTTCCGGTTTTGTGTCCATTGCCGCCGGCCTTTTGGTTCGTTTTTGCGGCAGAAAAGCGGTGGAAACCATTTTGCCCGCTTCCGTGACGGGCCCGGTTGCAATGATCATCGGTCTTACCCTTGCGGGAAATGCCCTGAGCGATGCTATTCCAAACGACACCGCTGTGACAAGCACCAACGTTTGGTGGACGGTGATCGCGCTGGTCACGCTGGTCTCCACCATCATCTATTCCAAATATCTCAAGGGCTTTTTGGGACAGCTGCCATTGCTGCTCGGTGCCTTGACCGGCTGTGTGGTTGCCGGCATCGCCTTTGCATTCGGCTGGGCAGATCTGTTCCGCGCAATGCCACCGGCGGCATTGGAAGCATCCGCTTGGAAACTGGGTGACGGTTCCATCTTTGCCGTTCCCGCGTTCTCTCTTCCCAAGGTATCCTGGACAGCGGCCGCGGCAATCATGCCCATTGCCATTGCTACCATTCCGGAGTCCACGGCACACATGTATCAGCTGGACATCTATGTCAATGACGTGGCACGGAAGAAAGGCAAAAAAATGAAATACAGCTTGGTTGACATGCTGGACCGCAACCTGATCGGCGACGGTATCTGCGACATGATCTCCGGCGTGGTGGGTGGTCCTGCCGGAACCAATTACGGTGAAAACATCAGTACGATGGCCATCACCAAAGTCTTTTCCGTTCCCGTCCTGGTCGCTGCATCCATCATCGCCATGATTGTCAGCTTCTTCACTCCTTTGATTCAGGCAATTTACGGCATTCCTTTGGCCGTGATCGGCGGACTTGAGATTTATCTGTTCGGCGCCATCGCCGCACAGGGCATTGCCATTATGATTGAAAAGAAAGTGGACATGTTCTCCTCCAAAAACATTGCCGTGATCGCTTCGATTATGGTTATCGGCATCGGCGGCAACTACGCCTTTGGCGGAAATATTCCTTTCTTTGGTCTGCAAGTCCCCTGTATTGCAGGTGCCGCAATTTTCGGAATATTGTTAAATTTGCTGCTGAGCATCGGCGAAAAGAAAAAGAAAAACAGCGATACAAATGCACCGGCAGAAATTGCAGAAGAAGCGACACAACCCCAAGCTGCTGCAAAAGCAGATATGGAGTGAGCAAAAACAGCGATTATCGAATCGATTTCGCCGTTTAGAACTGCTCGCAATCAGCGCATATAATTCTTTGAAGCACAAAACCCAAGGTACGGACGGTTGTCCCTGCCTTGGGTTTTCTTTTTGATCTCATTATGATCGTAAAATCTGTTCACACATATGGGAAATCAAAGATTTTCACGATTGGCATCGCAATGCAATTGCCATAATACACCTTTTGCTCTGAACAACATCACCAAAAAGCCAAATCATGAAAAAACCGGAATACCGCCGTTGTTTGGTCATCTGTCAAGTGAAAAATACAAACGACTTTCCCGCCTCGGAAATCTGATGTTTTTGCACATGAAACACCGCTTCCAGCACACCTTCATTGACGCATGCCTGCGTATCACCGGAAAAACGGATGTGTCCTTCATCCAAAACGACAATCTCATCCGCATAACGAACAGCCTGCGAAAGATTGTGCATAACGACGAGAAGCGTCATCCCCTTCTCTTCTTTTAAGGCTTGCAGTAACTGAAAAAAAGCAGTTTCATATTCCATATCCATATATGTGGTCGGCTCGTCCAGCACAGCAACATCGGTTTGCTGCGCCAAAATCATCGCAAGATACGCCTTTTGTTTTTCTCCCCCGGAGAGATTTGGCAAAAGACGATGGCACAGGTGCGTAATACCGATCTCCTCCATGGCATCCCGTACAATCTGCCGGTCCGCATCCGTTTGTCGTTTGCCGAAATCAAGATAAGGGTTGCGGCCAAACGTCACCAACTCCTCCACCGTGACGGCAGGGGCAGGCAATACCTGCGGCAAAATGGCAATTTGACGCGCACACGCACGCCGTTTCATTTGGGCAATATCGTTTCCGGATATGGTAATGGTTCCCGTATACGAAATTTCGCGGTTCATACAGGAAATCAGCGTGGATTTCCCACTGCCGTTTCGGCCAACCAGTGCCGTGAGTTTATGGGGTGCAAGTGCAAAACTGACTTGATCCAACACCCGCCGCGTTCCAAATGAAACACCCACACCAGAAAAATTCAACATGAACGCACCGACCTCCTTTTGAGCAACAAAAAGAAGAAAAACGGTGCGCCGATTAAAGACATGACAATGCCCACCGGAATCTCGGAAGGTGCAAACGCTACCCGCCCAATCAAGTCTGCCGTCAGCACCAAAATGCTGCCCACAACGGCAGATACCGCCAAAAGCACCCCTGTTTTTGTCCCCACCAGTTTACGGGAGATATGCGGTACGATCAACCCCACAAAGCCCAAAAGTCCGGCAAAACTGACGACCGCAGCCGCAGAAGCGCTGGCACATACCAGACATAACATACGCACAACACTCACCCGTACGCCAAGAGATAACGCCATACTGTCCCCCAGACACAATAAGTGGATTTTACCGGAAAATCCAACAGATACCGCAAAGGACAGTAAAATGATCGCACCGGGTAACCACAACAGAGCGGTATCGGTATTAGACAATCCGCCCACCGAAAAATAATTATAAGAAACCAATACATCCGTGTCCAACAGCGAGAAAAAGGAAATGCCTGCATTGAGCACTGCCTGCACGGCGATACCGGCCAAAATCACGGTAGCTTTGGAAGCGTC
>ULVM01071905.1_pt1 | contig 11483 bp, 9 predicted proteins | sample 1959451 | NCBI WGS metagenome assembly ULVM01 (sample SAMEA4835786, study PRJEB28245) | human gut metagenome | biome: gut microbiome; material: fecal sample | place: Denmark | collected 2008
CGCCTGTACACCAAAAAATGCATACCAAAGCATCCGCCGCATACGTGCCGTGGTAAATTGTTTTGCTGCCGCTGTTTGTACCAATTGTGAAAAGTCGGCGCTGCGTTTTGCAGATGATATGATCCGTTCACCGGTACCACGCGGTATATCACATAATATATCAATCTCTTCCCCGCGCATTTGTGAAAGCTTCCACAACACGGCTGCCTCTGCATAAGCAAGATCGGCACGCTTGCACTCTCGCAAGAGCGGAATGATAGAAGGTAAAACGGCTTGTTCCGCCTGCCGCGTTTTTTCAGCATCGTTTGATGACAACCAACGGCGAATCAAACCGGCGCTGGCAAAGCCATCTTTACTGTTTGATGATTCCCCTGTGTCATGATAATTGCCGTGCCGCTGAATGGCGATCGGGGTAAGCGGTGCACAGAGACGGTGCAAGGCACGCAAATACTCAATTCCCAGCATGTCGTTTGGCTGTTTTGGCAGCAGTTCACCGTAACAGGAATGATACACTGCCTGTTGCAGGGCCGGCAACCCTATGTTACGGTGTATGTCCCGCGCTTCTCGCAATGCCTTGGAAAAAGACGGATCGTCCAGACGCTTGGCATGTTTGGAAAGCAACGATACATCGCCGCATTCACTGCCAAAACAAAGCGCATCGCATACACCGCTGCGCGCCAAAATCTCCACGCCGGCGGCGGCAAACCAGGAGGCGGACGCGCAGGAAAACGGAAACGGCAATGACAGCACCAAATCCGCGCCGCCGACCAGTGCCATTTGCGCACGATCATAAGCCTCAAACATTGCGGGCATCCCACGTTGCGTAAGATTTCCCCCCAGCGCCACAACGACGGCAGCGTCAGGCGCAATTCGTCTAAGCATTTGTATCTGATAAGCATGTCCCCGGTGAAATGGATCATATTCCGCAATAATCCCAACACATTGTATGCGCATAACACCTTTCTCCAAACGCACGGTTTGATTCTTTCTTCGTCTGTATGTTTTCAGATATTTTTATTGTACCATACCTCTTTTTCAAACGCAAGGTATCATTCTTGCGCCACAAAATATTTGCCCACGTACGTTTGTACAAGTTGTAAAAAGGTACCAAACGCTTGACAGGTACCTACAAATTCGATATAATAAATTGACTGAAATAAAAGGAGCAAAACCCATGAATACAGACTTTACAACCGGCATTTCCGTTTTGTCGCACGGCGCTTTGGGAGACGGTGTGCACGATGACACAGAGGCATTTCAAAACGCCCTGTTGGCAGCGGAAAAAACAGGAGAACATGTTGTTGTTCCCGCCGGAAGATATGCCGTGCGAGAACTGCACATTCCGGCACATGTGTCCCTGTGCGGGCTTGCCTCTTACACACGTGATACAGAGGGAGGCTCTGTATTGTTGGCATGTGATCCGAATGCAGTCTGCCTGATTGATCTGACCAATGCCAAAGGAGCCGTGATCTGCGGACTGACGTTGCGCGGAGAAGAGATAGGCGAATGTGTGCATGGTATTTTTGCTGAATACGATAAAAAAGAAGAAACCACCGATTATTTTCATATTGAAGATGTCAAATGTACCGGATTTTCCGGTGACGGCATCCATTTGGTGAACGTAAACAAAGCGGCAATCCATCATTGCATGTTTCACAACAATCACTGCGGCGTGCATTTTGACGGTTGCGATCTGCAATTTATCGACAACCGCGCCTGTTATAACCGTAATGACGGCTTTTCTTCGGGGGAGATTACCTTGTCCCACTTGATCGGCTGTCGATTTGATCACAATCAAACAAACGGTGTCAACATCACCGCAGCACGTGGATTGCAATTGCATGCCAACAGCTACGAAGCAAATACACTGTGCGGGCTTTCGTTGTGCGCACAACCGGAAAAAATCAGCGAGGGGATCAGCATCACCGGTTCCACTTTTTCAGACAATGCCGCACCCAACCAACCGGATGAACCCAATCATGATACACAAACGGATCTCCCTGCACCACACGGGCAGATGGAAATTCGGTATGTAAACGGTCTGAGCGTCATGGCAAACACCTGCAGTGTTTCCGATCCTGCGCTTTTTGCAGAATTCGGTTTTTGGATCGCTCACGCCGACCACGCCACGGTTACTTCCAATGCCATGCACCAGGCAGCAAAGCACGCAGCATGGTACGATGATTTCCGTACTGACGGGAAGACAGAATATAACATCGAATAAATCTTAGATATTCTATCATGAATATATAAAAACCTTACGTACAGCCATATAGACAAAACGGATATGATCCGGCAATCATGCAATATGATTGCCGTGATCACCTAAAATATGAGGAAAGAGCATATGGAAATGCAGCCTACAACACAACAAGACGATCGCTATCAAACCACCGTCAACGTACGAACATTTGGCGCCGTGGGAGACGGTATCCATGACGACACGCACGCCTTTCAAGAAGCACTCGATGCAATAAGAGAGTGCGAAGGGGCCGTTTATGTTCCCGCGGGAACTTATCTTTGCGGACAAATCAATATGTATCAGGGCTGCGCCATTTTCGGGCAGTCCGCATGGAATGTAGAAACACCGGCAGGCGCTCGTTTGTTGTTTCGGGGTGCACCACAAGATACGTGTCTGATTGACGCGGGTGATTGCTATGGCGCGGTCATTCACGGACTTTGTTTGGAAGGACGGCACCTGGGAAACGATGTCATCGGTATTCGTTGGCACAACAAACGCAGTCGTGTGGAAGACACCATGCACTTGGAAAGCTGCCGGATTTCTGATTTTTCGGGAGACGGCTTGTCCATTGAAAGCATGTGGTGTGACAGTATCCGTCACTGTCTGTTTACCCGCAACGACGGTTGGGGTGTGTGGCTCAACGGTGCGGATATCTTTATCACCGATGATACTTTTTCTTACAACGGAAAAGGTGGGTTGATGGGACAATCATTCAATGCCGCCACCATGACCGGAAACAGATTTGAATACAATCACGGGCCGGGCATGGAATACCGGAGCGGACACGTTGTGCATTTTATGGGAAATTCCTATATTGGCAACCGTGGTCCGGGCTTGGTGGTCACACACCGCGGACAGGTTGGCAACTGTAACGCACTGGTCGGCAATCTCTTTTGTGACAACGCAACAGATATTGCAGAATTGGGCAAGGACAATTGTCACGTGCATTTCAATTCGCAACTCAATTGTACGTTCCTTTCCAATACATTTTTGGGCGGCACACAAAATCCGGCTTATGCCATTACGCATGAGTACACATGGGCGCACGTTTGCACCAACAATACCATGGATGGTGCCATGACGCAATCCGCTTTCTTGGACATGGGCGGACACAATGGATACGACTGTTATGAAAACAATCTCGGTGCTCCCGCCGCTGCGCAAGACGGTTGGAAGCATTGGTAAACGGACAAGCAGGAAAGGATACGGTAAACAACGATGAAACAGACAGTTTTTCCGGTTACGGCATTCGGCGCCCTGCCTGATCCCACGGTCGACAGCACAGATGCGTTTCAAAAAGCGATGGATGAGGCGGCAAAAGTGGGCGGTGTTGTCACCATTCCATCCGGCCGGTGGTATGTGGGTGAATTGCGTATTCCGGCAGGCATCACCATTAGTGGCACATATACATGGAATTGGAGTTCCTTTGACGGTTATCACGGTACCATCATTACATTGAATCAGGAGCATGCCACCTGCTGCTTTGATATGACGCATGCATACGGTACGCACTTAAAAGGCATTGCTATCGACGGCCGCCGCCTGGGAAAAGATATACACGGCCTTTATATCCACCGCGACGATTTTGATCAGCGCGAAGATCAAATTAAAATTGACGGCTGCCGCATCGGTCATTTTTCCGGCGACTCCGTCCGTTTCCAATACGTGCGCGGTTTTTCTGTGCATCATTCGATGCTGTGTTTCAGCAAAGGTTGGAGTCTATATCTCACCGGTACCGATGGTTCTCTTTATGACAACTGGTTTTCCGATTCTGATACGGGAAACATCGCCTTTGGCGGCGTTGCTTCTTTCATCCGTATTTTCTGCAATCGTTGCGAGGACAGCCCCAAGGGGGTTGACATGAATCTGTTTGTGCCTATGGGCAATGAACCGCTGGAAGGCTGTCATGATATCATCATCGCTTCCAATTGTTTTTGCGGAAGCCCGCGCGGCGGTATTCGCGCCGTTGGAACACCGCAAAGTGTTATGAAAAACATCACGCTTTGGGGCAATACGTTTAATGTCAATGGTGGCGAGTACGGTATGATGCTCGAACCTCTCTCCAGCCACATTTGGGTAGAATACCTTTCCAACAGCGTCATTTCCGGAAACACCTTATTTGCCGGTCGCGGATTTTTTGATCCAAACGCGCTTGTACGGCCATCCTATGGCATGGTACTTGCCCATCTGGACAATTGTGTCATCAGCAACAACGGTATGAATTTCAGCAGCTTGTTTGCCCCGTTCCGCAATGAGGGCAGGCACACCGGCAATCTGATCATGCACAACAACTGCGGCAGAGAAGTACCACAGCTGGATGGTTATCTCTTCCCATGGTGGACCATGCGGCAATTTCCAGAAGCAAAAGCGCAGCAAGACCAAAAGGCGCGCGATTATTCCTGTTAACGTTCCATTCGATTGGTATGCACGGCAAATTGCCGCCACCGCGCCCCGCCATTTTTCAATTATATAAATATACAGGAAAGGCATTGATAAGTTTTTTCGACCGTGCAGAACAGCCAACTTCTGTTTATGAAAAAACCGGAACGTACATTTTCCCAAAGGAATGTACGTTCCGGTTTTTTATATGCCCATTTGAAAGATGGTCGGAATAGATACAACACATGCCGTTATTCTTTGCCGGTAGGAAGTGGAATGAACCATGGTCATTTCCCGGCTGATCGTTCCCCCAGTGCCGCAGCGGAGCGACGCTCCAATTCTGCCACCACTTTGGACAGCGGCAACACCAAGGTAGCGACAAAAAAGTTGGACACACCGTGTATGATATCAAACGTGATCCCGGCAACAATCCATGTCAACATTCCTTCAAAACTGAGCCCAAATGCCAGCGCCTGAAATGGTGCATACAACGTACCAAAGGAAAAGCCGTGCAATGCTGCGATACACATATACAACGGGATAGCCACTTTATTTGGCAAATGAAAGCGGCGAATGAGATACGACACCCCCATTGCCATCGCCCAAAGCGGTACCCAGATGTATAAATACGGGATCCACCACAGCGCAAAGCCACCGACAATACCATCTATCATCACATAAACATACAACGGGATGAGAGCTTTATATCGATATTGTATCGTCAACACAATGATAAACAACCCTAAGGGGTGGACGTTCGGCAGTCCCTGCATCGCGAATTTCAATAAAAACATCAATGCAGCATATACACCGAACAGCGCCATTTCCCGAATGGACAGTTTATTCTTTCGTGTAGACAAAACTGTACACCACGCCGTCTTCGATATTTGTCGAATCAACGCCCGTAGAAGCATACTCACCGTTTACAAAAAACGCCCAGTATGCGCCATCGGTATCATAATCCGCTGTCAAACCGTTGACGGTTTTCACATACAGACCGAACTCACTTTCATCGCCCTCGATCAATTTACAGTCCTGCAGTGCTGCGCCCACAGTGGTCTGATCGGTATGTACATCAAATGCCGTAACATTTTCTTTGTCATCAACTACTTCAAAGCGAAAAACTGTTTCGCCCTGCCCAATCTCTTGAACCTCTTCCTTTGATTCTTCGGTTTGTTGTGCAGCTGTGGTTTGTGCAGCAGTTGTTTGGTCCGTGCTTGCATTGTCATTCGTGCCGCATGCGGTAAAGCTCAACGCCGTGCTAAGTGTCAACAACAGCACCAAAAGTAAAGATGTTATTCGTTTCATTTGCGGTTCCTCCTGCCTTTTTTGAAATTGATACGTCCGTTTCCGGATCAAAAATTGTTTCTCCTTTTTGCCTTTGTCATTACAAATATGATCATCAGGACTGCAATCAAACGATACGTCACATGTATCCCAAAAGAACGGATCTGACGAAAATCCCGGGGAAGATGTTCCGGTAAGCAACTTGCGCAAACACACAAATGGTGTTAGACCCAATATCTTTACGACAAAGATAAACTTTGTATCGCGTTTGACACAACCGGAAAACGCAGCATCTTTCGTGATTTTATCCGGCTATGCGAAAAACGAGGAAATACATCGGGCGACACACATGCACATCAAGTACAACAAAAAACGCCCTTGCCAAAGCGCAAGCGCGTTCCGATGGTTTTCAGAATGAAACAAATCCGGAAAACAAATGCAAAACAGCGTGTCCGCATTGCATCCGCAGCACCGTTATAGTCGGCACCGCTCATCGGCTGCACTCTTTCACGCCAAAGCACGTGTCTCGCCAGAAAAGACGGCAGGGAACCTGACTTATGAACAGACCGCAAAACCCATACGCACAGGCATAAAACCTGCGCATCAGGCAAAAAGGAGAAGCTGCGGCAAGGGGGCATCGTTTCAAAAACGACACGCAATCCCGCTGATCAAATACAGTAATGGCGGTTGCTCCGGATTCGAACCGGATTTCCTTTTCATCTACTCAGTGCACAACTTTTCAAACCGTATCTTTTCATATCCATATTCAATTGTACGTTTGTTGCATCGCCATTTTACCATGTTTTCCCCAGCTTGTCAACCAATAACCTATGACAAGCTCACATTTTCCGGAGCAATGAAATAAAGTTCATGCTTTTTTGTTGTCCTCAGAACGAAAAGATGACAACCTCCGGTTTTTCATCTTTTTGGGAAATGCGGTTTTGTATCATGCATCTTATTGTGGCAGATGGGGCACATATAACCGATCGGAGCTGTGTGATCTGCGCACATCTTAACAATTACGCATTGTTTGTCCGCGTGTACATATATTCGAACGAATTTTCCCCATGCGTACCGTTCACGGTCAAGGTGTTACGGGAAAGCGTGAGCACCAGTTCCCACATCGTACCGCTCCCGTCATCAATGGTCAGATACAGGGCCTCTTCATCCGTTCCCTCTTCTTCATTGACAGGACCGAAATATGCCTGCGTGGGAATAAATGTGCCACTTGGCATAAAATCGCCCGTATAACACAATTTTGCTTCTCCCTGCAACACACAGGAAAGCGTCACCGTTCGGCTGCCTGTGTTGGATTCATATGTGCCCAAATAATCCGCATAGGTTTCTTCAAATTGTGCAACGGAAGCATACAGCGCATCCAAATCGATGTGTTGTCGAAGTGCTTCCAACTGTGTTTCGTCCAATGTGGTCTGTAAATCTTCAAACGGTTGCAAATTCCCCTGCGCTGCTGCCTGCATGGCCTCTGCATATGCGAGCATCGGCTTGGCTGTTTCACTGTCGGTGTATGACGCATAGGAAGTAAATGCAATCTGCGCCTGATCAAATTGACCTTGCGCACAATATTGCAACCCTTGCTGATAATAACAATCAGCCAGTCGCGTCCGGCAGTCCTGATAATCACCCAGTGCTTCAAACAGCGGAATCGCGTTATCATATTGCTCCAACGTCTGATACTGCTGTGCCAAACGGTAATCGCATTCTTTGCATTTCTCATCTGCATCTTCATAACCGCTCAAAGCAGCAAATGCCGTTTTCGCATCCGCAAAATTGCCGTTGTCCAAAAGCTGTTGCGCATAGGCATAATCACACGAAATAATGTTGTCACTCACACGCCACACACCGGGCAGTTGTTCATACAGATCTTTTGCCTTGGTATATTCCCCGTTTGCAAAGGCTTTTTTTGCCTGAAAATACGTCGGTGCCGGCAATACAAACAAATGTCCGCCCACAATCACAATTCCCAGTATCAATAGCGCAATGGGCAGCCAGAAAAAAACACGCCCGGCCGTGCGACGACGCCGTTGGGAAGGAGTCAGTGCAACGGAAGACATATTTTTATTTTTTGCGCCCCCCATGTGTGCCGTATCTGTTGCAGCCCCTTTGCCAGAGGCCCCCTTTTGTTCGCGCGCTTCATCGTTCGCCGGAACACCGAACATCTCTTCCCAACCGTCTGCGGCATGTTCCTGCAATGCATCGTGTTGTACGTCATGCATTGCGGTATTTTCCAAACCTTGTTCGGACCAAGCGGAACGACTCTCTGCCTCGGCAAAATAGGCATCAGCCTCTTCGCGGGTCATTTCTTTTTTCTTTGGTTGTGATGCCACCTTTTCCTGCTCACTTAAGGACGCCAAAAAGGCATCGAAGTCATCTTCTTCCTCGTCCTTGTTCTGCATTGGTTGCTCCGGTTCATCCGATTCAGGGGTTGTCATCGCTCGCCACGCATCCCGTGCACGCGCATTGGTCTGCCGCTCACGCAACAGCCGTTCAATTGCCTCTACTTGCGCCATATAGTGCTGCGCCACCGAATACTGTGACTTGTCGCCTTTTTGTTCGATCTGCGCAATCTGTTTGATACGCGTTTCTTTTAATTGTTTCAGTTCTTCCACGGTCGTTTCCATGCCGCGCAATTTTTCATAATAAATATCAGACCATTCGGAATGTGTCATAGACTTCACCTTTTTCTTTGTTTGGCATTTCACGCCGCTTTGATGGTTGCCGAATATCGACACTGTTTTTCATGCACACCCTTGTAGGTTGAGCAAATGTTTGCCATCTCGCAAAATATTATGATACAAACGAAAAACAGCGAAAAAACAACGATTTTACCATATTTTATCATATCATATCCCCACCGGGAAGTCAAGGAAAAAGATGGGATATCTGGAGAAATACCAAAACAAAAAAAATGCGATTATTCAAAACATAACAGATGTTTGCAGTACTTGCAATCTGCTGAAACGTATGGTAGAATAAGGCATATCCATCATCAACAATTCATGCAAGGAGTAGCACCATGAAAAACAAATACATTCGTGAAGAACATGTGCAAAAAGCAAAGGAATTGCTGTCAAAAATGACCCTGCGGGAAAAAATCGGTCAGCTCAACCTGAAAGATTATTATGCTGAATCCGACGCAGACGCAATCAAATGCGGAGATCTGGGCAATATTTTCTTTGTGACGGGCGTGGAGTTGACCAACAAACTGCAAAAAATGGCAGTGGAGGAAACACGACTCGGCATTCCCATGCTCTTTGGTTTCGATATCATCCATGGACACCGTACCACATTCCCCATTCCGATCGCCACCGCAGCCAGCTGGGATTTGGATCTGATTGAATCATGCGAACGCGTGGCGGCAGAGGAATCCTATTCCCAGGGTATCAACTGGATTTATGCGCCCATGGTAGATCTGTGCCGCGAACCGCGTTGGGGACGAATTGCCGAAGGTGCGGGAGAAGACCCGTTCCTTGGTGCATCCATTGCTGCCGCACGCGTGCGCGGCTTCCAAACGATCAATCCCAAAACGGGATATCCGTACACTGCAGCCTGCTTCAAGCACTTCTGCGGCTATGGCCTTGCCGAAGGCGGACGCGATTACGATACGACAGATATTTCCGAACGTACGCTGTTCGGCGAATATTTAAAGACATATCAAGGCGCCATCGACGCCGGTGCGATGTCTACCATGAGCTCGTTCAACTGCCTGAACGGTGAACCGGTTTCCGGATCCTATCACTATCTGACGGAAGTGTTGCGGCAACGTATGGGCTTTGAAGGATTTGTTGTTTCCGATTACAATGCCATTATGGAACTGAAAAATCACCGCACAGCAGCAAACGATAAAGATGCCGCACACATTGGTATTTTGGCCGGTAACGACATGGATATGACCTCCGGCGTATATTTGCGTCACCTGGAAGAACTGGTAAAAGAGGATCCCCGCGTCATGGAGAAAATTGACGAAAGTGTCACACGCATCTTGTCTGTCAAATATGCATTGGGACTGTTTGAACATCCGTACCGTACGGGTGAGGAAGAGCGGGAATTGATGCAAACTCCTGCATCCCTTGCTCTGGCCCGTAAGGCTGCAGCACAATCGGCAGTCCTGTTGAAAAACGAGGACAACACGTTGCCCCTGAAACGCGGAAAAACATATTTTGTCACGGGTCCTCTGGCGGATACGCGCGAGGATAACCTGGGTATGTGGTGCACCTGCGGTGATGCCGGAGATGTCGTCACACCGTTGGAGGCATTGAAGGCACAACCGGGCATTGAAATCACATTTGCACACGGATGCGATTACGAAGGATATGATACAGAAGGATTTGCCGAAGCCGTGGAAAAGGCAAAAAATGCAGATGAAATTTTGTTCTTTGGCGGCGAAACACGTGATTGGACCGGAGAAAACCACAACAAAACACACATTACCATTCCCGATGTACAGCTCATGTTGCTGCGTGAACTGAAAAAGCTGGGCAAAAAAATCATCTTTGTGCTGATGACCGGCCGTCCGCTTGCCGCATTGGAAATGGATCAGTTGAGTGATGCAGTGCTTTGCGTCTGGCATGCAGGCCATCAGGCAGGCAACGGCATTTGCGATGTGTTGTTTGGCGACACGGCGCCCTGCGGCAAGCTGCCCTTCACGTTCCCCCGTTACATTGGACAAATCCCTGTATATTATGCACAGTACTCAACAGGTAGACCGAAAAAGGATTATCAGCGTTATATCGATTCCCCGGCAGAGCCGTTATATCCGTTTGGTTATGGTTTGTCTTACGCCAAGATCCGTTACAGCGATATCAATGTCACCAAAGACGCCATTCAAGCAACAGATACCCTGCATGCAAGCGTGAAAGTACATAATGAAAGCGACGTTGGTACATATGAAGTCGTACAGGTGTATTTCCGCGACGTGGTCAGTACCTATGCCACACCGGAACGCAAATTGTGCGCCTTTTCCAAAGTCTGGGTCGATGCCAATTCAACCGTGGATGTCTCTTTTGATATTCCGGCATCCCGCTTCTCTATGATGACTCCGAAATTGGAGGAAATTGTGGAACCGGGCGATTTTGAACTCTATATCGGTACAGACAGCACGGTAACTGATTTTGTACGTTTCCGTGTGGTATAAGAATCACCAATGGCACATTTATAAACAAGATCCCCGGAACCTGTCATTCCGGGGGTCTTTTTTATGAGAAAATCTCATACTAAAATATCTAAAAAAGAATAAATGGAAATGGGTATGTAACAATTACTAAGATAACAAAATAGAAAAGTGCGAGAGAAAAATGAAATGAATTGTTATTGTGAAATCCATGAGCGTATTGATCCGGTCACACACAATTTTCCTTCATCAATAAAAGCCACCCGACCAATGTCGGATGGCTTTGATGACCCACGGGAGAATCTGAACTGTCGAGTTCGATTCTCCTCCATCAATAAAAGCCACCCGATGAATATCGGATGGCTTTGGTGACCCGTGGGAGAATCTGAACTGTCGAGTTCGATTCTCCTTCATCAATAAAAGCCACCCGACCAATGTCGGATGGCT
>ULVM01091047.1_pt1 | contig 11383 bp, 8 predicted proteins | sample 1959451 | NCBI WGS metagenome assembly ULVM01 (sample SAMEA4835786, study PRJEB28245) | human gut metagenome | biome: gut microbiome; material: fecal sample | place: Denmark | collected 2008
TGTAAAGAAAAAAAGTGGTGCATCACTAATAGAAAAATTTTCTTGTGTGGTGTTCTCCCCTGAACATTTATCACTTGTAAAGGCAGGTCCGGGAATAAGAAGAAAGTTTCTTGATGGTGCTTTGTGTCAGCAAAAACTTAAGTATGCAAAATATTTTTCTAAGTACAATCAAATCTTAAACCAAAGAAATGCCCTACTAAAAGATATAAACAAACATCCTGAACTACAGGTTACTTTAGAAATTTGGAATGAAAACCTTGCATCTTTCGGTGCATATATAATTGCAGAAAGAATCAAGTATGCAGAGAAGCTAAAAGAAAATGCAAAGTTCTTTCATTCAGGTATTTCTAATGACAGAGAAACTCTTGATATTGAATATGTTTCCACAATTAAAAAGCTAAATGTGGATAACCTTGAAGAAATCAAAGAAAAGTTCTTAGTTGAACTTAATAATAAACTAAAGGATGATCTCTATAACGGCTACACAACAGTTGGACCACATAGAGATGATATAAATATTTTAATTAATGGAATGAAAGCAAAGAATTTTGGCAGTCAAGGTCAACAGAGAAGTGCAGTACTTTCCTTAAAACTTTCCGAGGCTACAGTTTTAAGTGAAATTTTGGAGGAAAAACCTGTACTGCTACTTGATGATGTTTTGTCAGAACTTGACTCAAAAAGACAAGATTATTTGCTTAATAAAATAGATGGCTATCAAGTTTTTATAACTTGTTGTGAACATAATGACAAAAAGCAACTTCAAGACGGTAAGCTCTTTGTTGTAAATCAAGGACAAATTACAGAGGAATAGTTATGTATCTGCATTTAGGTGAAAATACAGTTGTTAGAACAGACAGTATAATTGGGATTTTTGATATGGATACATCCACTATTTCAAAGTGGACCAAAGACTATTTATCCAATGCAACAAAAAATAAAAGAGTAATCAATGTTTCTATGGAATTACCAAAGAGTTTTGTTGTGTGTAATGAAAATAATGAGATAAAAGTTTATGTTAGCCAGATTAGTAGCCAAACTCTAATGAAGAGAAAGAGTAATTTTTGAAAGGAAGTCTTGTTATGAAATTAGCAAAGTGTCCTTATTGTGGAAGAAGAATGTCCTATTCTTCAGCTTTTATGAACAAATCAAAAGGTGAATACAAGTGCAGTAGATGCAAGAAAGAAAGCAATATTTATATTAACAAGAAGATATGGCTTGCTTTTACCCTAGCCTTTATGGTAGCTGCAATTATAATGACTATTGTTATTATGAAAACTGCAACAAAAAGTCCATTTATGTTTTTTCTTGTAATGATACCTTTCCTTATTTTCTATATTTTTGTGCCATTCTTTATAAGACTGAGACCACTGAAAAAGTATAGAGAATTTGTCAGTCAACAACAGAAATTTATCAAGCCTGAGATTTTACCACCTATTACAGACAGTGAATTTGAACAGAGTGGTCCTGTAATCAATACAGATGTGTTTAATCAAATTAAGGCAAAAAGAAAAATCATTACTGAGGAAGAACAAGCAAGAACTAAGGCTTTCATTGAAGATGATGAACATAAGGTAGAATCAGATACAATATCTAGAAATTTATTCAAAGACAAAACTGCGGCTTTTAACTTAAATGATAGAAAGTAAGGCAAAGTTATGTTTAAAAAACCTACCTGTCCATATTGCAAGGCAATATATACTAGTGATGAAATAAAAAAACAATACAATAACGAAAAAGTAAAGTGTCATAACTGCAAAAAAGTTTTTGTAGTAAAGAAAAACGGTGGATTGGTATTGCTTATGACAATGGCAGTTCTACTGGCTATTTTGATAAATATTTTTATGATGTCCGTAATTGGTGTAAGAAGTGTTATTCCTATGTTTATTGTGACAATAATAATAATAGTTATTGCACTTTTAATGAGGTCATTTTTCGTTAAATATAAGAAAGAAGATTATAAAAAGTAATTTGTGGTCTTTTTGGAGGAATTATCTTGGATAATATAAATGAATTAGCAAAAGTAGAAAATGAATATGGTGCTGACGAAATACAGGTACTTGAAGGACTGGAAGCTGTTCGTAAAAGACCTGGTATGTACATAGGCTCAACCGGTGAACAAGGTCTTCATCATCTTGTTTATGAAATTGTAGATAATTCAATAGATGAAGCTTTGGCAGGTTACTGTACAAAGATTGAAGTATCAATTTTACCCGGTAACATTATCAAAGTTAAGGATAATGGTCGTGGTATTCCTGTTGGTATCAATCAGAAGATGGGTTTACCTGCTGTTACCGTTGTATTTACTGTTCTTCATGCCGGTGGTAAATTTGGTGGTGGTGGCTACAAGGTTTCCGGTGGCCTTCACGGTGTTGGTGCATCTGTTGTAAACGCACTTTCTAAATATTTGGAAGTTAAAGTTTGTGACGGTAAAGATATTTATTTTCAGCGTTATGAGCGTGGTAAAATAATGAATGACCTTGAGGTTATAGGTCATGGAACAGAAAAGGGTACTGAAGTTACATTTAAGCCTGACCCTGTTATGTTTACCGATACTACAGTTTATAAATATGAAATCCTTGAAAAAAGACTTCGTGAACAAGCATTTCTAAATGCAGGTGTTAGAATTGAATTAAGGGATGAAAGAGATCCTGAAAATATTATCTCAAATGAATATTGTTATGAAGGTGGCGTAAAGTCATTCGTAAACTTTATTCGTGAAAAGAAGAGTAAAACTAAAGAAATCAATCCTCTACATGATGAGGTTATTTATTTTGAAGCAGAAAATGAGGATCAGACAATGTCAGTAGAAATTGCTATGCAGTATACTGATGCAATCACTTCTGATGTTCGTTCTTTTGCCAATAATATTCACACTATTGATGGTGGTACTCATGAGGAGGGTTTCCGTAGATCATTAACTAAGGTTATGAATGACTACGGCAGAAGATTTAATAAGCTAAAAGAAAAAGACAGTGACCTAAAGTACAGTGACTATGAAGAAGGTCTGTTTGCAATTATTTCTGTTAAGTTGACAGAAGCTGAATTTGAAGGACAGACTAAGGCAAAACTAGGTAATACTGAAGTTCGTTCAATGGTTTATAAACTGGTAAAAGAAAAACTTTCTCAGTATCTTGAAGAAAATCCTGCCATTGGTAAGATTATTTTTGATAAGGCTATGATGTCCTTTACTGCAAGAATTGCAGCACAAAGAGCAAGAGAAAATGTAAGAAGAAAGTCAGCACTTGACGGTGCAAGACTTCCGGGTAAACTTGCCGATTGTCAAAGTAAAGATTCAAGTGAAACTGAAATATATATTGTCGAAGGTGACTCTGCCGGTGGTTCTGCTAAGGAAGGCAGAGATAGAAAAATTCAGGCTATCCTCCCTCTTTGGGGTAAAATGCTAAATGTAGAAAAGGTTAGAGAAGACAAGGTTTATGGCAATGATAAGTTAACACCTGTTATTTTGGCACTTGGTACAGGTATCAAGGATGACTTTGATATTTCAAAGTTGCGTTATGACAAGGTTATTATTATGGCCGATGCCGATGTTGACGGCTCTCATATCAGAACTTTGCTACTAACTTTCTTCTTCCGTTTTATGCGACCACTAATTGAAGAAGGTCATGTGTATATTGCACAGCCTCCTCTATATAGAATTACCAAAGGCAAAAAACACAAATATGCATTCTCTGACCAAGAGAGAGATGCAATGCTTGCTGAAATTGAAGGTAAAACTGAAATTCAGCGATACAAAGGTCTTGGTGAAATGGACCCTGAACAGTTATGGGAAACAACAATGAACCCTAAAACAAGAACAATGCTTAGAGTTGAACTTCATGATGCCGAACAGGCTGATGAAACATTCTCAATGCTAATGGGTGAAAAGGTTGAACCAAGAAGAGATTTTATTGAGCAGAATGCTCGTTTCGTAGAAAATCTAGATATTTAAGGAGGGATAGAAAATGGCTGATAATAAAGATAATGAAATTTCAATGCCGGAAGCAAAAACCATTGAAGTAGATATTGACAGAGAAATGAGAAAGTCATTTCTTGACTATTCAATGTCAGTTATTGTATCCCGTGCACTTCCTGATGTAAGAGATGGCCTAAAGCCTGTACACAGAAGAATTTTATATACAATGCACGAAAAAGGACTTGAACCTAACAAACCATACCATAAGTGTGCCGATACTGTTGGTGCAGTGCTTGGTTCTTATCATCCACATGGTGACGCATCTGTTTATGATGCACTTGTAAGACTTGCACAAACTTTCTCAATGAGATATATGCTTGTTGACGGTCATGGTAACTTTGGTTCTGTTGACGGTGACCCTCCTGCTGCTTACAGATATACAGAAGCAAGAATGAGCAAAATTTCAACAGAAATGCTTACAGATATTGATAAGAATACTGTTGACTTTATGCCTAACTATGATGACAGACTTGAAGAACCTACTGTTCTTCCTGCTAAATTTCCTAATCTACTTGTTAACGGTTCATCAGGTATTGCCGTAGGTATGGCTACTAATATTCCACCTCATAATCTAGGTGAAGTAGTAGATGCAATGTGCCTATTAATTGACAATCCTGATGCTGAAGTTGCAGACCTAATGGAATGTCTTCCGGGACCTGACTTCCCTACCGGTGGTATTATTATGGGTAGAAGTGGCATCAGAGCTGCTTATGCTACAGGTAGAGGCAAGATTGTTCTTAGAGCAAAAACAGAAATTGAAGAACAGAAAAACGGTAGATTTAAGATTATTGTTAGTGAACTTCCATATCAGGTTAATAAGGCAAGACTTATTGAAACTATTGCCGATATGGTTAGAGATAAGAGGATTGAAGGTATATCCAACATCGAAGACCATTCTGACAGAAATGGTATGCATATTGAAATTGATATTAAGAGAGATGCCTCTCCTCAAGTTGTACTTAATTTATTATTTAAGAATACTCAGTTACAAACTACTTTTGGTGTAATCAACCTTGCTATTGTTAACGGTGAACCTAAGATTCTTACACTAAAGGAAATGTTGCAACATTACATTGACTTCCAGGTTGAAGTTATTGTAAGAAGAACAGAATTTGACCTAAAGAAAGCTAAAGAAAGATGTCATATTCTGGAAGGTTTAAAGATTGCTCAAGATAATATTGATGAGGTTATCAAGGTTATCAGAGAGTCTAAGGACCAGGCAACTGCTAAGGTTAATTTGTGTGAAAAATTTGGTCTTGATGATGTACAGGCTCAGGCTATTGTTGCAATGCGTTTAGGTCAGTTAACAAATCTTGAAAGAAACAAGATTGAAAATGAACTAAAAGAACTACATCTAAAGATTGATGATTTAGAGGATATTCTTGTACACAAGGAAAGACAGTTAAAGATTGTAGAAGAAGAAACTATTGCAGTTCGTAATAAATATGCCGACCAGAGAAGAACAGAAATCTGTGCAGTATCAGGTGAAGTAGATATTGAGGACCTTATTCCTGTTGAAGATTGTGTTGTTACTTTAACACAGTTTGGTTATATTAAGAGAATTCCTGCCGATACTTATAAGATTCAAAATCGTGGTGGTAGAGGTGTTTCCGGTATGTCACGCAGAGAAGAAGATGTGGCAAAGGAAATGTTTGTTGTAAATTCTCACGATTTAATCTTGTTCTTTACCGATAAGGGTAAGGTTTATAAAATTAAGTGTTACGAAATTCCTGAAGGTTCTCGTCAAAGTAAGGGTATGAACATTGCCAACCTACTCCCTATTGACCAAGATGAAAAAGTTACTTCTATGATTAAAGTTGATAATATGGAAGATGACAAGTATCTTGTTATGGTTACAAAGCAAGGTATTATCAAGAGAATTGAACTTTCTGCTTATAATACTGCCCGTAAAGGTGGTTTGATTGCCCTTGAACTTAATGAGGGTGATGAACTTGCTTGGGTTAGAATGACTGAGGGTAATGACAATATTATTGTTGCTACCGAAAAGGGTATGGCAATCAGATTTAACGAAAATGATATTCGTGCAATGGGTCGTCAGGCTCGTGGTGTTAAGGCTATGAAACTTGTTGAAGATGACCAAATTGTAGGTATGTGTGTTGCCCAAGATGATGATATGATTTTAACTGTTTCCGAAAAGGGTTACGGTAGAATTTCTAAGGCTACTGACTATAGAGTACAGTCAAGAGGTGGTAAAGGTCTAACTAACTACCACACAGAAAAGTACGGTAAGGTTGCTGTACTACAGTCTGTTAACCTTGATGATGATATTATTATGATTTCTCAGTCAGGTATTGTTATTAGAATTGAAACTTCTTCTGTAAGAATTTGTAACAGACCAAGTAAGGGTGTTACTCTTATGAGAATCGGTGAGGATGATAAGGTTGTTACTATTGCTACAACACCTCACGAAAATGAAGAAGAAGCTGAAAAAGTTGATAATGAAGAATTAACTGAAAATGTAGAAGCTACCGATACAGTAGAATATACAGAGAATACTGAAAACACAGAAGAATAATTAAAATAAACGAGGTGGCTTTTTAGTCACCTCTTTTTTATGTAAAAAGAAAATTTCAACATTTTATGAGTATAATGTGGAAAACAAAAAGGCAGAGAATTTTATTTTCTCTGCCTTTAAAATAATATATAATTTTATATTGATTTACATTGAAATAAATGCACTGCCCTTAGCCGGTACAACAACTCTGTTCTTAATAATTTCTGTATCCATATATGGTGTACTTTGTGATGCTGAGAAAGGAATATCCATAATTACATCAACATCACCGGAGTTGAATGCACAGTAAATGCCTGACTTGTTGTCATATCTTAGATAAGAAATTACATTACCCTCAGCATAAACAGGTCTAAATTCACCGTCACAAAATGCTGAGATTGAACCTCTCATTTGACCTAGGTCTCTGTACCATTCTACAAGGTTCTTGTCTTCCTTACCCCATGGGAAACCACATCTGTTAAATGGGTCACGATAACCTTCCATACCGGCCTCATCACCGTAGTAAATACAAGGAAAACCAGGTAATGTGAACTGAATACCGGTAGCAATCTTAACTAACTGCAAACCCACTTCTCTTTGTTCCTTAGTTAGCTTAGTTTCTGCTTGCCACTGACGGTCACGACCATTTAGTGGTTCACCGGCAATAACTGTTAAGATTCTCTCTGTATCGTGAGTAGAAAGTAAATTCATAAGAACTCTGATTACAGGTCTTGGATAATTTTCAAGTACATTTAAAATATTACTCATAACATACTTTGCATCAACACCTTTACAGAAATCAATAATTGCATTTCTGAAAACATAGTTCATTACTGAGTCTAGCTGGTCACCAAGAATAAATTTTCTTCTTTCACCGTAGCTTTCTTTATTTGATGCATCTTCCCATACTTCACCGATAATAATGCCTTCCGAATTTTCTGCTTTAACTGCTTTTCTTAAATTTTCTAGGAAAATATCAGGTAATTCATCAGCAACATCAAGTCTCCAGCCTGAGTTACCGTCTCTCATCCATTTTCTTACAATACCGTTTTCGCCATTGATATATTCGTTAAAGTTAGGGTCTTCTTCGTGAACTTCCGGTAGTGTGTAGAAACCCCACCAACTGTTGTAGTTATTTGGCCATTCGTTAAACTTATACCAACTAAAGTATGGTGAATTTCTATCTCTATAAGCACCACCGTCACCATAGTTGCCAAATCTGTTGAAATATTTTGAGTCACAACCTGTGTGGCTGTAAACACCGTCATTAATAACATGAATACCTAGCTTTTTTGCCTCTTTACATAAAGTTTTAAAGTCCTCTTCTGTACCAAGCATTGGGTCAACTTCTGAATAATCACCTGTGTCATAACGGTGGTTACTGTATGACTTTGAAATGGGGGTTAAATAAATACAAGTAACACCAAGCTTTTTTAGGTAGTCAAGTTTCATTGTAATACCCTTTAAGTCACCTTGGAAAAAGTCAGTATTTGTAATTTCACCATTTTCATTAGGCCGCCATTGTGGTAGACCATACCAATCATCCATAATTGTAATATCATTTCTGCCTGTATCTTTCTTTTCACCACTAAAGAAAAATCTATCAGGGAAAATCTGATACATAATACCACCAACAGGCCACTTTGGAGTATCAAAACCTTTTTTGTAGGAAGTAATCTGCCATGCTCTGCCCGGTGTATCGGAAATACAAGACTTTGTATCTACATCTGTAGGTACAATATACTTTATGCCCTCAGGTGTATGAAGTTTGAAACCATGCCAGTAAAGACCTATTCTCTTTGGCACAAAATCACATTGCCACTTGTCATATTCATTTTCATGATTACAGTACCAGAACATTTTGTAATATTGCCAGTTGTAATCATAATCATACTTTATTGCCAGTTCAGCAAATGAACAGTTAAGGTCGTGTGGAACTCTAATTGTAATTCGTATTGCAGTACCTACTTCTACTGCACCGAATGGTGAACGATATGCTTCATTCCTTGAATCATATGGTGCTATCATTATTACTCCTCCTACTTCTGTTTGTACAGAAACCAAATATTATTATACTCTTATTTATTATATATTTCAACATAATACCATTTAAAATAGGGAAAATTAAGTAACAAAACCGATAGAATGATTACAATATTAATACATTACTTTTTCTTTTGAAGAAAAAAGATTATAATGATATTATAGAAGATATGCGTAAAAGAAAGGTAGTGTCCATTATGGGAAGACAGATAGTTTTTGTAGGGGGAAAAAGATTTACTATTATCACTGATGAAAGTGAAGAATATATGAAGAATATTGTGGAAAGACTTGATACCAGACTTCGTTCTATTATTTCCACAAATCCTAAGCTGGATAAGGACTCAGCAGCACTTTTGGCTTCTCTTGATTACTGTGATGAAGAATACAAAATCAAGAAGAAACTGGATGAAAACAAGGACCAGATGAAACAGTATCTTAGTGAGATTACTCGACTACATATGGAAATTGACAGCCTTAAGAGAGAAAAGAAAGAAATGCAAATGAAAATCAATAAGATTCTTAATGTTGACCCTGATGACGTTGTTACTGAAAAGCCATCAGAAAAGAAAATTATTGCAACAGGCAAAATTGAAAAGTCTGTACCTAAGATTCTTGGTGGTGCAGTTCAGCAAAGTCTTTTTAACAATACTAAGAAATAAGAGTAAAGTATATGAAAAAAATTGAAATTTTAGCTCCTGCAGGTAGCTTTGAGTCAGTTATTTCTGCCGTAAGAAGTGGAGCTGATGCAGTTTATCTTGGTTTACAAGATTTTTCTGCAAGAAAAGAAGCAAAAAACTTTTCTTTTGAAGAGTTAAAAGAAACAACTTCATATTGTCATATTAGAAATGTTAAAGTCTATGTTACTATGAACACACTTATCTTTGACAGAGAATTGGAAGATGCTTTAGAGTGTGTGAAAAAAGCTTGTGAATGTAACATTGATGCACTTATTGTGCAAGATATTGGCTTTGCAAATATGGTACACAAGGCTTGTCCAAATCTGCATTTGCATGGTTCAACTCAAATGAGTGTCCATACTTTAAGTGGTGCAAAATTACTGAAAGAAATGGGCTTTACCAGAGTTGTCCTTAGCAGAGAAATGTCCAGAGAAGAAATTAAGTATATTGCAGATAATGTTGATATTGAACTTGAAGTATTTGTTCATGGTGCATTATGTATGTGTGTCAGTGGTCAGTGTTATTTTTCTGCTATGCTTGGTGGAAGAAGTGGCAACAGAGGCTACTGTGCTCAGACCTGTAGATTACCTTTTAAGGTTGACGGTTGTGATCATGCACTAAGTTTAAAGGATAATTCTATTATTTATTACCTTGATGATATGGAAAGTATCGGTGTAACTTCTGCTAAAATTGAGGGCAGAATGAAACGCCCTGAATATGTTGCATCAGCAGTTAAGGCCTGTTATGAAAAGAGAGAAAAAGGCTTTATCTCTACTGCTACAATGGAAAACTTAAAAAATGTATTTTCTCGTACAGGTTTTACTGACGGTTACTATACAAATCATTTAGGTCATGATATGTTTGGTTATAGAAAAAAGGAAGATGTAGTTTCTGCTACAGAAAAGTTGTTTAGAGAAATCAGAACTTCTTATAAAGATGAAATGCAGAGAGTACCTTTAAAAGGAAAGTTTACACTTAAAGAAAATGAAAGTCCTACCTTTGAAGTAACTGATGGTAAAAATGTAGTTATTGCTACTTGTGATGATGTTAAGGGTGAAAAGGCTCTAAAAGTTGCTTTAAGTGAAGAAAAAGCAATTTCTCAGCTTTCTAAGACAGGTGGTACACCATATTATTTCAGTAATATTGAAACTGAAATTGATGAGGGCATTACTGTACCAATCTCTTCCCTAAACAAAATCAGAAGAGAAGTTCTAAGTATTATGGATAGTAAAAGGGACTTTGATTATAATTATAACTTTACTATGCCTGAAATTGACTTTACACCGGCTGACCAAAGAATTACTGAAAAAAGAGCAGAAGTAAGAAAAATCGATGATAAAATCGGTAATGATTATGACCTAATCTTTGTACCTATTACAATCAGTGATGAAGATTTAGAAAAAGTTAAGAAAAAATGCAGTAAAATCGGTATCTCTGTACCTAGAGGACTTTTTGGCAGAGAAGATAAGATTATAGAAAAGCTAAAAGAGTTTAAGGCAAAGGGTATCAATGATACTTTGTGTAATAATTTAGGTGCAGTTTATTTCTGTAAAGAACTTGGTTTTAATGTTCATGGTGGAGAATTCCTAAATATCACAAATACTGCATCTGTTTTGTGGGCAGAGGAATATGGTTTAACAGATATTTTGGTTTCTATTGAAATTACTGACGAACAAATCAACGCTTTAGGTGGTAATATTAAGCGAGGATTAGTAAGTTATGGATATATTCCACTGATGCTAACAAGAAACTGCCCTGTAAAGAGTGGTAGAAAAGACTGTAGAACTTGCAAAAAACATGGAAAAATGCAGGATCGTAAAAAATACGAATTTTCACTTTATTGTGACGGAAACTGTGTGGAAGTATTAAATTCCGTACCACTTAATATTCTCTCAGAGATTAATAAAAAGTTTTTCACATTTTTCACAATGGAAAAGTTCTATGTGGAAAACTCTGTGGAAAAGGTGGAAAACTACGGGGAAAACAATGGAAAACGAAGTCAAACCACAACATATACACGTGGAATGTACTTCAGGGGCATAAAATAGTGTGGAAAACTATTTTCAAGAAATGATAATAACTTAAGTTTTCCACATTATTAACATTGCAATGTGAGGGAAACTTTACAACCTTGTAATATTTCTTAAAAAGCATTAAAAAGTTGTAATATTTTAT
>ULVM01082891.1_pt1 | contig 11332 bp, 10 predicted proteins | sample 1959451 | NCBI WGS metagenome assembly ULVM01 (sample SAMEA4835786, study PRJEB28245) | human gut metagenome | biome: gut microbiome; material: fecal sample | place: Denmark | collected 2008
ACAAAATCTTGTATGCCGCCAAAATTTTCATTACCTTCTATGTCAAAAAGACTCGAGTATAAAAATATTTTTTGTGTACAGAGCAAACTCAATTTTCTAAGCTGCCTTTTGATTTTTTCTCGGGTTAGAGCAATATTATCTTCATAGGTAAAAGAATCTTTGTTCCAAGAACTTTGAAAAACCCACGCGTTATACAACATTCCAAAATCATCTTTTACCCACAAATCACCCGATATATCCAGCCAGAACTGATACTTTGATTTAATGGAATAATCAACAATTTTTTGTGCTGTTGCAAATGTTACACAGTCCTCTTTCAACTCAGGAGCAGATGATGGATTTTCCGCAATAATTGAATTTTCCAGCTGAACAAGCACTGATTTTTGAAAAGACAGGTTGTATTTATTCAAAGCAAAAACTGACTCAAAATCTGCAATCTGTTTCATAAAAAAGTTAAAAGATTTCAACTGTTCTGCTTCATTTACAGAGATATCGAGTACTTCTTTGTAAATAATATAAACCTTATCAGAAAGTGTCAGATTTTCAGCTTTTATTTTTTGTAAAACATTTAAAAAGGTTTTATATCGTTGAGTATATTCAGCAATACCAAAATCAAACTCCCTAAGCTCTGCTGTTTCTTTATACATACTTACTATATTCATACAATATTTAACAGGTATTTTGAGCATATCTGATATCAATGAACGTATTTTATAAATATCTTGCATTTCTCCCAGAGAAAGGTTTAGCAGAGTCAGAGTCATTTTAACTAACGGTGTAGAGCAAAGTTTTTCACTGCCGGAAAAATACTGAGTGTTGATGGTTTTTGAATTCAGTTTTTCAGCCACACTAAACTTTAAAGAATTATCAATAACAGGTGTGATAACACAAATATCAGACGGACTAACACCGGAATTTATCAATTCAATTATTTTTTCCAGTGCTTTTTCTACCATTTCAAGACGTCTTGAAAAACTCAAAGATTCGATTGATGCAGCAGTAGAGAATTTTTCATCAACATCAATTATTTTTTCTTCACTGAAAAACTTTTCTATCCTTGGCACTGTATTTTCATCTGCATTCAAAAAACCCATCCTAGAGGTGCCATGCCTGTCATATCCTATAAAAATTTCCTTTAAAGAAGGTTTTAAATACAATAAAAAATCCAACTCTGCAGTTGTAATTTCATCAGCATCATCAACTATTAAATAATCAACATCTTTAAAACAATCGGTATTTTGATAAAGATAAGAAAATACCGCAACCTGTCTTATATAGTCAAAAGCTCTGTATTGAGCAGTGTTTTTTTTATATATATCGATTGCTTTTTTTGCGTCACCTGCAAATGACTCACCAAGCATTGCCGAACGGCTTTTAATATCTTCTTCGGAAAGATTGTTATTCACAATCAAAGAATAACGTCTAAAAAGCTGATGAATCAGGTTCACTTTAGAGTTGTAATCTTTAAAACCAACCTCTTTAACAGCCTGTTTAAAAAAGAACTGAGACACCTCAAGCCCCGTAAGGTTTGGAATAAGGCAGGGCTCACCGGTTTGTATGGAATTTTGTACACAGGGCCAAAAATCAGATAAAGTATTATAAGCAAGGCCTGAAAAAGTATGAATACGGGGATTTTCTATATATATAGTTTTTAGACTACCAGAAAGTTTTTCTTTAACCTGATTTATAAAAAGGCTTTTTTTAAAGGAGTTGAGCGTCAGAACAAGAATTCTGGATGCGCTTACACCCGAATTTAATAATTTTACATAATGCTCAACGAGCATATTTGTTCTGTTTGACAAAGAACTGCCTTGTATAAGCATATTTCACTCCCCAAGAATATTTTATCATTGAAATAAAAAACAGTTCGCTCAAATTTTTGTTAACAAATGTTAAGCAAATTTTCAATTTAAAGCAATTTTGCATCAGCGATTGTTTTTATATATGTAAGGTTAGATAAATTAGGTTATATATCCAAAAGCAAAGCTTAAGGATAACAATTTGGAGGTTGGTTATGAACGGAATATCAGGATTCTACGGTTATCCAAACCCGTATCAGGTGGTTGCAAACCCCACGGGCGCGGCACTGACAGAATTAAATGCAAACTTTTCAAGGGAGTTTGGTCTGAGCACACCCCCTATTTATAACTTACCTCTGGACGTAAACATGGGCTTTGGTATGCCACAAATGGGAGGAATGGCAGGCGGTGCTTATATGAACCCATATATGATGATGAATATGGGAATGGGTATGATGAACCCTTACATGATGATGTCTCCAACTTACAGAAACTACATCAACATGGATTACAAAGACCGTTTAGCCTATGATCTTGACCTTAGAAATGCAGCCAGAGAAAACCAATTCCAAGAAGGTAAAGCAGCGAAAAACTACGCAGCAGCAAATGATGGATTAACAGGTGCAATAAGAAGTGCTTGTAACTCATTACAGACTGTTGTTATTGAAGGTGAATCAGATCAGATTGTTCACCAGTTTGAAAGAATTGTTAACACATTAAGACGTTCTTCATTGTATGAAAGATTCAAACAAGAATATAAAGATGATCCTATTGGTCTTGAAATGGCATTGAGAAATGCAGCATGTGAACAATATCAAGCAGTAACAGGACAAGACTTAAAAGCAATGATTCAACAAAATTGCGACAGCTCTGTAGCAAACGGATTCTGGAATACAGTTACATTCGGCAACTCTCAAAAATACTCAGCTGAAGAAATTATAGCAAAAATGGAAGGTTCTGAACCTCCAAAAAGTGAAAAATTCAAAAAGACAATGGGTAAAATCGGCGGTGTAACAACAGCAGCCGGTACAGGTGCAGCAATAGGCGCAGTGATAGGATTCGGCGTTCCCGGTGCAATTGTCGGTTCTATTGTAGGCGGTATAGTAGGTCTCATCGGAGCATTTAACGCATAATATTAACCAACTATCATATAACTAACCCCCAAAAAGCTTCTGTTATAAAAACAGAAGCTTTTTTCAATATCATTTTACATGTAGTATAATGATTAAACAGAAGAAAAGGTAAATTGATTTATGAAAATTTTAATAGTCGGTTCAGGCGCAAAAGAATACTCTATTGCAAAACTAATATCTAAATATGAAAACACCTCTCTTGTTTTTGTTGCTCCGGGCAATGAAGCTATTGCAGAGTTTGCAAACTGTATTGATATAAAAGCTGATGACACGGAAACTCTTATTGAGTTTGCAAAAGCTAACGAAATAGATTTAACAATTGTCGCATCAGAAAAAGCTATAGAAAACGATATAGCACAAAAATTTAACGAAGCAGGGTTGATGGTGTTTGCTCCGACAGCAGAAGCATCTAGAATAGCTTCGAGCAAGTCCGTTAGCAAAAAATTCATGTACAAAACCAAAATCCCCACCTCAAAATTTGGTATCTTTGACAGAGAAAATATGGCTGTGGATTATGCAAGAAAATCAAAATATCCGCTTGTCATAAAAACCGACAATCATTTACACGGAGAGAACGTGTATGTGTGCGATAATTTTAAAATAGCCAAAAGAATCATAGAAGATCTTTTTGACAGCAAGGAAAAAAAGGTAATTCTTGAAGATTACATTGCAGGACAAGAGTTTTCTTACTATGTAATTACAGACGGATACAATGCAATGCCAATTGGTTCAGCTGTGCCCTACAAAGGAACTCTGGAAGGTAACGGCGGTTGTATAACATCAGGGCTTGGAGCATATTCTCCTTTTTATATGATAGACAGAAGCCTTGAAAGCAGAATATTTAAAGAAATAGTATACCCAGCACTTGACGAATTATCCAAAAACGGAAACCAGTATATAGGCATTCTTGGAATAGATATTATTATTGACAGAACAGGTAACTTAAATGTCATTGAGTTTAATCCCTTTTTCAAAGAGCCTGATGCACAATGCATACTTGAACTGCTTGATGAAAATCTTACTGATGTGTTAAAAGCATCAATAAATGGCTCACTTGTTGATATTTATTCAGAAATAAGACAAAAGCCTCTTTACAGTGCATCAGTTGTACTGAGTGCAGGCAACTACCCTTCCGAAGGTAAATACGGAAGCACAATAACCGGTATTGAAGAAGCGCAAGAGCACAGCGAGGTTGCTCACTTTAATACAATAAAAAATTCTGACGGAGACTTTTTAACCGCAGGAGGCAGAACAATAACCGTCACAACAAGCGCTTCTACATTGGAACAAGCAGCTAAAAGAGCATATGAAAGTGTTGCTTTAATTAGCTTTGATTCAATGAAATACAGAAAAGATATAGGAAAAACAATACTTATAGGCTGCTAAAATGGATGAACAAAAAATAATAAGAAAATGTACAGCCTGTTCTAAAGAACTAAGCAGAGACAAGTTAATAAAAATAACGGTCAATAAAAAAAAAGAAGTGGAAATAATGCCGGACAGTAAGTTTTTCGGACGTTCTGCATATATCTGCAAAGATATAGACTGCATAGAAAAAGCCTTTAAAAAAGGCAGAATTTTTAAAATTCTCAAAATAAAGCAGGATGAAACATTAAAAGAAAAAATCAGGGCTGTACTTGAGAATTAGATTGTGTTAAAAATATAGTAAGGCAATATAAATTTGGAGAAATATACATATAATGACAGATACCATCAGAGTTTATGATTTAGCAAAAGAACTTAACTTACCCAACAAAGACGTAATTGAAATGTTGGACAAAAAACTTGGCGTTAAAGTTAAGTCTCATTCAAGTGCAGTCTCCGAATTACAGGCTAAAAAATTAAGAGAATTAGTGAAAGAGCCAAAGGTTGAACAAGCTAAAAAACCCAAGGCTTTTATTGTAAAAAAAGCTAAACCAAAAGCAGAAGAAGCTCCTAAAGAAGAAGAGAAAAAACCTGAGCCGGAAGTAAAACCGGTAGAAAAAGTTAAACTCGGAAAAGTTGAACCTGCTCTTCCTGCACCTGCACCAAGACTTAAACTTGGAAAAATAGAACCTGTATTGCCGCAAAGACCTCCAAAACAGGAAAGACCTGCAAGACCGCAATCAAAAGATGCAGTAAAAAAAGATGTAAAAACAGATAGAAAAACTGAGCTTAAAAAAGAAGGTGCTCCATCTCAAAGACCTGAGAAAAAGCCAATTCAACGTCATATTATTCCTCAGGAAATTTATGATTCTAAAAACTCTTCCAAGAAAAAAGGCGGTAAAAAACAAGAAAAATCTTACCGTTCAAAAGAAGAAGAACAAGAAAGAATCAGCCTGGAAAAAGCTAATGCTCAAAAGCACAAAAAAAGATCACATGCTGAAGAAGCTGTTGAAGAAATAAAAAGCGTTGTAATAAACCAGCCTTTGACAGTAGGAGAATTGTCCGAAAAAATCAACAAAGCATCAGCAGAAATTGTTAAATTCCTAATGATGCAAGGTATTCTTGCAACAGTTAACCAGGTAATTGATGTACCTACAGCAAAAAAAGTTTGCGAAAATTTTGAAATTGAAGTTCAAGAAGAAGACCTTGAAGCATTTATAGAAGAAGAAATGCAAAAAGAAGAGGAAGCAAAAGAGCTTGCGGCTATTGACCCGAAACTTTTAAAAAGAAGAGCACCGGTCATCAGTATCATGGGGCACGTTGACCATGGTAAAACAACACTTCTTGATTCAATCCGCGCATCAAAACACAAAATTGTATCAACTGAAGTTGGCGGCATAACACAGTCTATTGGTGCATATACAGTCTATTTAAACAACAAGAAAATTGTATTCATTGACACACCGGGCCACGAAGCTTTTACAGAAATGAGAGCAAGAGGTGCAAAGGCTACAGACATAGCCATCTTGGTTGTAGCAGCAGACGATGGTATAATGCCGCAGACAATTGAAGCAATCAACCACGCAAAAGCAGCGGAAGTACCTATTATTGTTGCAGTAAACAAATGCGACAAACCCGATGCAAACCCTGACAGAATTATGCAGCAGCTGACAGAACACGGCCTTGTTCCCGAAGAATGGGGTGGAGACACTGTGTGCGTAAAAGTCAGTGCCCTACAAGGTCAAGGTATAGACGAACTTCTCGAATACATTCTTTTACTTGCAGAAGTACAAGATTTAAAAGCAAACCCTGACGCACAGGCAACAGGTGTTGTTATCGAAGCAAACCTTGATAAAGGAAAGGGCCCTGTTGCAACACTGCTTGTTCAAAACGGAACATTAAAAACAGGCCAGTGTGTAGTTGTGGGCAATGTTTGCGGTAAAGTTAGAGCATTGTTATCCGATGCAGGCGAAAGAGTAAAAAAAGCTGCTCCGTCTACACCTGTAGAAATTCTTGGTCTTACTGAGGTTCCACAGGCAGGTGATAAGTTTGAAGTTGTTGAAAACGAAAAAGCAATGAGAGCTATTGTTGCAGAACGTAAGGAAAAAGAAAGAAACTCCCGTCTTGAAGCAATGCTGCCAACTCATATCAGAAATGAAGTTGTTGGTGAAGGAGATGACGGATTCCAACACCTTAACCTTATTATTAAAGCAAACACAAACGGTTCTGCTGAGGCTCTGTCTCAAGCTATTGGACAGTTTAAGTCTAATGAAATAATTATAAAACTCATTCACGTAGGCGTGGGTGATATTTCAGAAGCTGATGTTATGCTCGCAGCAGCAAGTAACGCAATTATTCTCGGCTTTACCGTAAAAGAAGATAACAATGCTGAAATTGCGGCAGCCAGAGAAGGTGTTACTATCAAGAAATTTGATATCATTTACCAAATACTTGAAGACCTTGAAAAAACTATGCTTAGCCTGCTGCAACCTGAAATTAAAGAAGTTGAGCTCGGTAAAGCAGAGGTAAGACAGGTATTTACTGTCGGAAAAACAGGCAGAATTGCCGGATGTTATGTTACCGAAGGTAAGATATTCAGAAATAAAACAGCAAAAGTTGTCAGAAACGGTGAGGTTATATTCACAGGGACAATTGACCAGCTTAAACGTTTTAAAGATGATGTTAAAGAAGTTGCTACAGGATTTGAATGCGGTATATCGTTTGCCAAGTTCAATGACATTCAAGAAGGCGATATAATTGAAGTATCAACAACTGAAGAAGTAGAAAGACAGGCTCTGGTTTAATTATGTCATTAAGAAACGAACGTGTTAGAAAAACTTTGATGAAAGAAATTGCTGACATAATACAAAAAGATGTCAGAGATCCCCGTATTGCAGGTGTAATTTCTATTACAGATATTGAGCTCGCTCATGACAACTCATTTGCAAAGGTATATTTTTCTGTTTTCACAACAAATGAGGAAGCAAAAAAACAAACCATTGAAGCTCTGGAAGAAAATGTTTCGAAAATTCGCTATGAAGTAGGTAAAAGAATCAGACTTCGTCTTACACCGGAATTGCGTTTTATACCTGATGATTCGCTCGAGAGAGGAACAAAGGTTATGGATTTGATAGATAAAATCTCCAAAGGAGAAATATAACCCGCTATGTTCGGCTTTTTGAATATAAACAAACCCAAAGGCATGACCTCTCACGATGTTGTTGCCATGTTAAGACGTGCGTTAAAAATAAAACAAATCGGTCATACAGGTACACTTGACCCTATGGCAACAGGTGTATTGCCAGTAGCAATAGGAAAAGCATCAAGACTTATAGAATATTTGCAAGAAAATAAACGATATATTGCCGACGTACAATTTGGAAAAGTTTCTGACACCTTTGACACAGAAGGCGCTGTGAAAGATTATAGCAATAAAAAAGCTGCGAAAGAGCAAATAAAAGAAGCTTTAAATAATTTTAGAGGCAAGATTGAACAAATTCCGCCAGCGCATTCTGCAGTACATTATAAAGGCAAAAGGCTTTATGAGCTAGCAAGACAAGGCATAATACCTGATGATATCCCCAAAAGGACTGTATTTGTAACAAAACTTGAGCTTGTGGAGTTTGATGAAGAATCTCAATCTGCTAAGCTTGAAATACATTGCTCAAAAGGTACATATATCCGCTCAATAATAAATGATTTAGGGCTTACTATCGGCACAGGCGCAGTAATGAGCGGACTTGTGAGAACAAAATCAGGTTTGTTTGAATTAGAAAATGCAATTTCCCCTGATTGTATAACAGATAAAGCCGAAGCCGAAAAATATTTGATAAATCCCGTTGAAGTTCTATCATATAAATGTTATGAGCTTACAGAGATAGAATACAAAAAAATACAACACGGTCAAAGCATTGCAACAGATGATTTTGAAGATAATGAATACGTATGCTTAACTTTTCACAATGAGCTGTGCGCCATATCTCAAAAACAAGAAAACTCTAACATACTGGTAACAAAGAAGGTTTTTATATCATGAAAAAGATAAAGTTTTTAACATTATTAATATCACTCACACTAATGGCAGCACCTGCTTTTTCACAAAGCTGCACTGAAACCGCATCTTCAATGTGTCCGGCTGTTCCAAAAGTCAACGGCCCTGTCTCTGCTGCTTTTAGTAAATATACAGGAATGAATGCAATAATTGCAACAACACTGGAATCGCAGGTAAGAAAGCAATTGAACGAAGCTTTAACAGGTGATTTTAAAGTAGACATTACGCCTTTTGGTGCAAAAAGCATGTTGGAGGGTAAATTTAAGAGCATCAGCGCGCACTCTGATACCGCATATTTAGATGGTTTATATATGTCAAATATCACAGCAGAGTCGCTATGCGGATACAATCATTTCATCTACAAAAACGGACAAGTTTACACAAACGAAAATTTTCTTCTGGGATTTAATGCTGACATAACATCAGCGGATTTACAAAAAATTATTTCCACGCCACAATATACAAAGCTTCTCAATTCTTTAAATTTTAGTGTGGGCAACATGTCATTGTTCAAGGTCTTTGACCCCAAAGCAGAAATAAAATATGACAGACTGGTTGTATCTATAAAAGTATCTTCACCTTTAACATTAAATGAGCCAAAGCTTATTTCTACAAGCATGGGGATAAATGTGGAAAACGGCAAGATTCTTTTTACAGATATAAAAACAACTCCATCAATGACATCTGTTAACATGAATTCCATTTTGCCTGTTATAAACAAGCTAAACCCGCTTGTCATAAACACAGCAATACTTAACAACCCCAAAAGTATGATAAAAATAAATGATATTAATATATCCGGAGACAAAATTGTTATAAAAGGGCTGGTTATTGTGCCTAAAAACTATTATAATAATTGATATGTTTACGACAAATATACGGGGTAATTTATGGGATTCTGGTCAAAACTGGTAATATTAGCACTTGCGGCTCTGGCATTCTTTTATGTAAAAGTAAATTTTTTCGATACTCCGCATGCCAAAGTTGAAAAAAAACTTGTTGTAGAAGAACAGGTTGCAGAACCTGTTAAAAAAGTTGAGCCAACAGAAAATAAAAAACAAGAAGAAGAAAAGAAAGTAACAAAGACATATGTCACAGTGTATTTTCTTGGAATGGATAAAAATGACACAGGAATATTTAAAAAAGTAAAAAGAGAAGTCCCTCAAGGCCAATCAAAACTTAAATTTGCTCTTAATCAGCTTATGAACGGCCCTTCTCAATATGAAAAAAGTGTTGGTGTTTATTCTGAAATCCCTAAAAATGTAAAAATTCTTGGTATAGTCGAAAGCAGCAACAAAATTATTATTGATGTATCCGGCAATATCCAGACAGGAGGCGGTGCAGACAGCATCTACAGCAGGATGAAACAATTTATAAAAACAGCACTTGCTAACAGCCCTAAAAAACCTATTTACCTCTACATTGACGGAAAACAAGCAGAAGTACTCGGAGGTGAAGGTATTATGATTTCACAACCTTTAAGCGAGAACTCTCTTGATGGATAAAGATTTAGATTATTACCTTAATTTGGATTGGACGCTTGTTGAAGGAACAGATTTAGACTTCAACGGCAACCCTTATCATTACATTGAAATAAAAGAATTTCCAAGTTTTGCATTCTGTGCCAAAACAAGAGAAATAGCACTGGCAAATTACAAAAATCAATTGCGCCTCATGCTCCAAATTATGCTAGAAGACGGAGAAAGAATACCGGAACCCGGAGAAGATGATGATGACGGGATTGATTGGGAAAGTTTATGCCCTTAATATGGGCAAAATAAAAACGCACTGCTTTGTACAGTGCGCAATATTCTGTTGTAGTGATTAATACATATATGCTGTAAGCAAATTATTTGTCTCAGTTAAATCTCTTAATTTTTTAAGTGCTCTTGCTTCAGTTTGTCTTATACATTCTTTTGTAACACCATAAAGCTTGCCTATTTCTTCCAGAGTTGTCTTGCTCCACTCACCGAGTCCAAATCTCATTTTTACAACAGCTTGTTCTCTTTCTTTTAACTTTGACACAACTGTTTCAATATCTTTTTTCAGATTTTCATACTCAGCATCAGCATACACAGAAGCATTGGGGTCTTCAAGAATATCAGACAGGGTAACTTCGTTTCCGGAATTCAGCTCATATGCCGAATCCATTGAGATAGATTTTGTGTATGCACCTAAAAACATATCAATTTTTTCTGCAGAAATGTTCATAGTTTTTGCCACATCTTCATTTTTAACTTGTGTGTTATATTTTTGTTCGAGTGAAGATTTAACTTTGGAAAATTTAGATAAAGTTTCTTGAATATAAACAGGTATCTTAACACAATGAGATTGTTCGGATATTGCTTTAAAGATAGCTTGCTTAATCCACCATGCAGCATAGGTTGAAAAACGATAGCCCAGTTTGTAATCAAATTTTTCTACAGCAACCATCAGTCCCAGATTGCCTTCTTGGATCAAATCTATCATAGGCAGATGAGAAACCTGAACAGTTTTTCTTGCTATGTTAACAACAAGTTTTAAATTAGCTTGTACAAGCTGCTGTTTAGCTTTAAGAGAATCTTTTTCGCTGCCTTCTTTAGCAATTTGTGCAATTTGTTTTTCTTCTTCCGGACTTAATACAGCAATGGAAGAAATTTTTCTGATGTAATTGTTTAGAGAATCATCGCTGTCACAGGGGATGATGTTGTGAGAATGGGGCTTTGTTGAGGCTGCTTTTAAAGTTTTAGATGAGACATTGAAAGAATTTTGAGACATACACTTACTCCTAATTTATATTTAATATCCTAATTTACTTGTTTTTGCGCAGGATAATTGCACAGTACAGAAGAATCTATCTGCCGTGCATTTGCGGATACATTTAGAAAAAGAGATTAAAACTGAACCTAAAAAATACTTGCTTGTGTATATACTTAATATATCACTTAGTATATACAAATGCAAGCTTTTTATTACGAAATATTACAAAAACGTTAAAAAAAAAT
>ULVM01035102.1_pt1 | contig 11329 bp, 9 predicted proteins | sample 1959451 | NCBI WGS metagenome assembly ULVM01 (sample SAMEA4835786, study PRJEB28245) | human gut metagenome | biome: gut microbiome; material: fecal sample | place: Denmark | collected 2008
GAATGAGTGGTAAAATAAGATATAACAATTTACTTATTATGAAATAAGTAATTGGTTTTCAGTAAGCAGTATGATATTATCCATAGTGTAGATACAGAAGAAAGGCAGGTACTTATGGGATCCAAAGTCACTTTTGACGATATTGCAGCCTACACACATTTTTCAAAAACAACCATTTCACGTTATTTCAATAATCCGGAAAGCGTCACCCTGCAAAACCGAAAGATTATTTCAGATGCCCTGGAAGCACTAAATTATAAAAATAATAAGGTGGCCAGAATTCTGGCAAACGGTAAATCAGAATTTATCGGTATCATTATTCCTCATTTTGAGCATCAGTTTTACAGCAGCATTGTTCAACACCTGATTGACACCTATACCACATATGGATATAAGTTTATTATTTTTCTTGGAAAAGAAGATCCAGATAAGGAAAGAAAATATATCCGTGAATTATTATCTTATAAAATTGAAGGATTAATAGAATTAAGCCACAATCTCCCTTCTGAGGAACTAAAGGAAATCGGAATTCCTGTCGTTTCCATTGAACGTGAAGACCAATATATCAGCAGCGTTAATACCGATAACTTCTACGGAGGAAGGTTAGCTGCAGAACAATTTATCAGAGACAACTGCGATGTCCTGATTCACGTAAATACGAAAGATCATGAAATGGCACCTGGTTATCAGCGTATTCGTGGCTTTATCGATTTATGTGAATCCCATCATTCCAATTATAAAATATATCAGGAAGACTTTCCTCATTCTTATGATAAATTATACCAGAAAATAGAAACAATCTATGACAATATAGAAAAAGACTATAAAGGGCAAAAAAAAGGAATCTTTTGGTCTTCGGATACTTATGCCAGCATCTTTATCAACATATTATTAAAACATGGCAAAAGCATCCCTGACGAATATGAAATTATCGGTTTTGATAACGCACCTGTTTCCAGGGAATCCTATCTCCCGTTTTCCACAGTTTCACAGGATGCTAAGGCACTGGCCGAAAACTGTATACGTATTATACAGCATCAGATTAATGCTTCAAAATCCAACTCCCGTCAGCAGATCGAACATATTGTTATTGAGCCGTCACTGATCCTGAGATCTACCACCGGACAAAAGGCATAAAATAACTGCCATAACAGAGATGGTTTTCTACCGTACCTCTGTTGTTATGGCAGTTTATATTCTGTAACAGTTCAACTGCAAATTCAGTTTTCCATCACATGATTATCCTGTTTACAAATTTCTCTACTGTCAAACAACGCTTCGAATTCTTCTCTTCCGATCTTTTCCTTTACAAGAAGAAGGGTAGTGTCAAATTTACTACCCTTTTTTCTTTCTAAAGCCTTTATTTTCGGGAGTTTGCAAATAAAAAAGCATTGACCTCCCATTTTTGATATAATGTCCGTGACCAAACTTCCACAAATCAAAAGGAGCCAATGCTCATGGACATTATACTTTATTTACTTAACTACATTCAATACCAACATCAACAAATTTGCTGGCTTTTAAATTTTATTTGCAGATATATTCCTCTCAAACAGTGGGCTTTTGACGATTCGCACTCTCCAAAATACCAGAAATTCAAGATTGATAAACTCCCTGTCATCAAACCTTTTATCAGGCAGGACTGGCAGTTCCTTCTCGAATACTATCAGTGGAAGTATGGCAAACCTGTTAAGCCGGTTCAGCGACGCAATGGTAAATCCATTCCCGAAGATACCATCTGTCCCTTATGCGGTGCCCCTCACCATTACATCTACGATAACAATGGTGGAAACGGCCAGTATCAGTGCAAGGTCAGCGGACAGACTTTCTCATCCGGCGAAGTGGTCACCACTCCTATCCGGCTTACCTGTCCTCATTGCGGTAATACCCTAGTTGCAAAGAAAGACCGCAAGTTCTTCCGCGTACACAAATGTGTCAATCCCAAATGTCCTTACTATCTCCACAATCTTAAAAAAGTGGAACAGAAGGATCTGGATGCGGATCACGGCAAAAACAAATATAAGCTCCATTACATCTACCGTGAGTTCACTGTGGATTTCTTTGCCATGGACTTAAACTCTCTCCCTAAGAATGCCTCTTCGCTTAAGTTCTCCAAGCACAATGCCCATGTCATGTCTTTGTGCCTGACTCTTCACATTAATCTTGGCTTATCTTTAAGAAAAACTTCACAGGCTCTTAAAGACCTCTACAACATCAGCATTTCCCACCAGCAGATAGCCAACTATTGCAAAACGGCAGCTATCTGTATTAAACCCTTCGTTGACAACTACGATTACAAGCCGGGAAAAGTGTTTACTGCTGACGAAACCTACATAAAAGTCCGTGGCATCAAAGCATACATCTGGTTCATCATGGATGCTGCCAGCCGTTCCATCATTGGCTATCAGGTATCCGATAACCGCAGTGTCGGTCCCTGTATCCTTGCCATGCGCATGGCTTTCCGGCATCTGAAAGAACTTCCCAAAAACTTCAAATTCATCGCTGATGGGTACGGTGCATATCCTTTGGCTGCAATGGAGTTTGCCAAAAAGTTCAAGGATAACTTCACCTTCAATATCACACAGGTAATCGGTCTTACCAATGAGGATGAAGTCTCCAAAGAATTCCGCCCGTATAAGCAGATGATTGAACGTTTAAACCGTACCTACAAAGCTTCTTACAGACCCACAAATGGCTTCGATAATTACGATGGTGCCAACTACGATTTAGCCCTGTGGGTAGCGTATTACAACTTCCTGCGCCCGCACAAACACACCAGCTATACTCCACTCAACAAAGTGGACATGCTGGCAAATGCGGAAAACATGCCAGGCAAATGGCAACTGCTCATCTTCCTCGGGCAACAGACCATCTTAAATCTACAAAACGGCGAAGCCACTGTCTGTTCTTAGATTCAGAGCCAGAGGTAGTAACCCAGCCACCGCGAAGCGGCGTTGCCCTTGATGGCACGAAAAAGAACTGCTACACTGCTGTAAACGACGAGAAAACTATCTGTTCTTGAGTTCTTCGCCGTCGGTGATCAACCTACAGCAGTTCTTTTTCGTGCCATCAAGGGTGGCGATTGCTTACCTCAGACTAAAGTATCTGCAATTTTCAAGGTTCATCTGAGCCTTTTTTCTTTGCCCAGTTTTTCATAGGTCATTTGACACTATCCCCTTCGCAGGCCAGACGGTAGAGTATCTCCGAAATGCCATAATAAATCTCATGGGCAGTGCAGGGGTCTTCCCCATACTGGGCAGTAAATAAATCCACCGCATCCGCACTGTATTTTCTGGCAATTCCAAGCTTATCCATAACGCCCTTCATACAGTTGACCGGATTCCGGATCGGAATGTGCAGGAGCCGGATCAGGTTTCCCGCCGCCAGCTGATACTTTCCGTACAGCAGCTTTAACTGCCTGTCATACTCGGCAATGCCGGTTCCGTTCCGGTGTCCCAGTCTGAGCGGATCTCCCAGGTTGATGGTCATGTTCTCCCTGCCATACAGCAGCATGGGGTAAATATTGGCTCCGCCTGCCCCGGTGTCCGAAGTTGTCACACGCACAACCGGAACCATTTCCTCTGCTGTCTTCCCTGCCAGGTCCAGTTCCTTCCGGTAGGCATCTAAAAGCGCCGGTTCCCCGGACAGCTCCCATAATGCCGATACCCGGTCATGCTCATAAAAGCCGCCAAGGTAATGGACGCCGTGAAAGTTGGCGTTCAGATAGTCAATGGTATGCAGATATAACTGTTCCGTGTCGATTACGGCATAATCGCTGCCGTCACCGCCGAGAACTGCTGATACCTTCCCTTCTGAAATGCGAAGCAGGGCGTCTCCCTGTGCAACCTTCAGACACTCATTCAAAATCCTCGCATAGACATTTCTCTCCACCCGGCGCAGTCCTGCACCGCCTATGCCTGCCCTGTCAAGAATGCTCTTGATGGCACAGCTCCTCACGGGATAATACTCATTTTTCACCTTGAGCACCAGCCCGGTGTTGGAAATGGTGTCTTTAATGATGTCCTCGTCCACGCCTTCCCTTGCGTACTTCTCCCGCAGCTGGTCTGCAATCGGACTCTCCTCCGTAAGCGCCGCCAGCCGCAGTGTCTTTGACTTCCTGCGGTCCCAGCAGGAATTTTCCATTCTGCTCCGGATGCACTCCAGAAAATCCTTCTGCTCCCGGAATACTGCGCAGTAGCTGTCTGCATACACTTTTGTTTCATTCATGTTTCATTCCACCTTTCTTTTCTCTCCTTTTCGGAGGTTTTTATTTATCCAGCCGCTGATGCGGATTACTGGCACTCTGATACACTCATCTCGAAAATCCTTGGGCTTCGCCCAAGCCGCTGCTTTGCAGCTTATAGATTTTCTCGATGTACACTCGGCTGAAACCATATGTCTGCTTCGCATCCGCTTGGTTTCCTTCCTCGCTACAAAAAAAGGAACAGTACCATTTCGGTTCCATTCCATAAAGCGTGTGGTACCCCACAAAATACTTCTTATTATCCGGTATGCCTTTACCCGGACAATAAAAAAAGTGCCAAAAGACTGCCATGCTTTTACATGGTATCTCTGACACTTCATACAATCTTAGACAACGTATGCCTCCGGCTATGGTTTTCCATGCCGGAACCCGCACCGCCAGCTCTTATGATATATGCCTTACATATATCACTCCCTGACAGCAGGTACGCATAAAAATCAATTACAACGCAATCTTAGCACAATATCTTGTATATTGTCAACTCATAGCTACAATATCTATTCTTCTCTTTTTTACTCTTTATAAAAATTTTTCAAGTATTTGTCTGTTTTTGTCTCTTTACTTTTCAAAATGGTCTGAGAGGTATTTCACTTCTCATTTCCATTCGTTCTTTGACAACTGAAGAACATACACCATCATGGATATTGGTTCCTGATGACGGACTCCCTGCTCATGGTATGTCCGCCGTCTGGATTTCATCGCTCACAGAGCAGCCGAAGACGTGGCCGGGAAGGGCATAGGAAACGGTGATGGAAGGTATGGATACGGATATAAATAACCTACAAATAAATTTTTGATTATTGTGCAGTAAATTTCCATAGAGTATAATACATTTTAACAGAGGACCTGCTTTACTCTTGTTGCTGCACAAGGAAAGGAGTTTCCATGTCAGCATTAGATGATAAAATCTCTGAATCAGGTAGCTGTTCAAGCCAGACGCACAGAGAGAAAAAAACTTATTCCGTTCAGGAAATTGCGGATATCCTTCAGATTAGTAAGACAAAAGCTTACGACCTCTGCAAGAATCCGGAATTTCGCATTATCAGACTTGGACGGACAATACGAGTCTCCAAAGCCTCTTTTGACGAATGGCTTAACAACCTGTTGTAAGAGTAGAAGGAGAATTGAATGGCATCTATAATCAAGAGAAAAAGCAAATATTCAGTAGTATATTACTATACCGATGAGAAGGGAGAGAAAAGACAAAAATGGGAAACCTGTCAAGATTATGCTGAAGCAAAAAGGCGTAAGGCAGAAATAGAAAATCAGCAGAATAACGGTACATTTATACCTCCGCAGGAATTGACGGTACGAGAATTTCTAAGAGACTTCGTTCAGATTTACGGCAAAACGCACTGGGCATTATCTACTTTCCAATCGAATACGGCACTGATTTCAAATTACATCAATCCTACGATTGGAGATGAATTGGTACAAAACATAACGCCAAAATATGTAGATTCCTTTTATGTGAGGTTGCAGTCAGTCAAATCCGTTGTAGACCGTAACCGTAAACCAAGGAGCGAATACCTGACACCCGGCGTCATCCACAGTATCCATAAAATATTGCGTTGTGCCTTTGATCAGGCAGTAAAATGGGAAATCATTGCCAGAAATCCTTTCCTGAATGCAAATAAACCTAAAACAAGCTATAAGAAAAGGGATATCTGGACTGCAGATATGATTCGCACGGCATTAGACCAGTGTGATGATATGAAGCTTTATGTCGCAATGAACCTTGCTTTCGCCTGCTCTATGCGTTTGGGTGAAATCAGCGGATTGACATGGGACAAGGTACATATCACGGATGCAGACATAGCAAATGATGATGCTCATCTGAATATTGAGCAGGAGCTTGCCCGTGTATCAAAGGAAGCCCGTGAATTACTTGACGATAAGGACATCATTTATGTATTTCCTTCGTTAATGTCAAACACCCACACAAATCTGGTTCTGAAAACACCAAAGACAGAATCCAGTATCCGTAAAGTGTGGATGCCTAAAACGGTTGCCTATATCCTCAGGGATTGGAAAGAAATTCAGGAGAAGTACAAAGGCTATCTTGGCAGCGACTATTTTGACTACAATCTGGTGCTGACGCTCCCAAACGGCAGACCGGTAGAAAACCGTGTCATTGACAAGGAATTTACAAAGCTGAAGGAGAAAGCCGGTTTGCCTTATGTTGTGTTCCATTCGCTGAGACATTCAAGCACTACATATAAGCTCAAGCTGAACCATGGTGACTTAAAGGCAACACAGGGAGATACCGGTCATGCACAGATTGATATGATTACTGATGTGTATGCGCATATTCTGGATGAGGACAGAAAAGTAAATGCACAGAAGTTTGAAGCGACCTTTTATGCAAAGAATGGTGGCAATCCTTTAAAAGATGTAACTGTACCGGATAACACAAATCCTGACCTGACAAATCTGATAGCTGCCCTGCAGCAATCGCCTGAATTAGTTTCAATGCTTACACAGGCGCTTAAGGGTAAGGCTATTAGCACAATTTAGACTGCTAATTTCCTATTAGCAGGATATTAGAACAACTCCTAAAATTTTAAAATTGAGTTCGACTCCCCATTAGCAGGGAATTTAACTCTCTTTCATTCCTCGGTGTGAGGCAGATGCCATTCGGAATTTTTAAAGACAAAAAAAGAAAGCACTGAAAAATCCAGTATTTTCAATGCTTTCAACGTCCCCGAGACGACTTGAACGTCCGACCTATCGCTTAGGAGGCGATCGCTCTATCCAACTGAGCTACGAGGACATTTATGAAAACCTGCTAATAAGCAGGAATCCAAACTTATGAAATTGTTGATTTTACGTTCCGTTGGCAATACGCCACCCGCCACTTAGGAGGCGCTTGTTATATCCATTTAACTATGGGAACAAATGCCGTATTTTCGGGCTTTTTCAGCCTTTTCGGTCACGGCGACCAACTTTATGAACTCAATCACTTTCGTGATGAATCATCTGATTTCTTATTTCGACATTTCTATATGCCATTGTTCAAATCGGACTCTTTGTTACCACCTTTTTAAGTTCCACGGCTTTAACTATGGTTACTTCTTAGGAGGACCCCGTTATATCCATTTAACTAAGGAAACGAGTACAAAGATTCGTACTTTTCTATTATATCAAAATATGCTTTGAATGCAATAGTATTTTAGGGAAAATTAATATAGCCCTGTAGCCAGATTACACCCTTGAAACGCCGTCCGACTGCCGGTTCTCCATATAAATCTTTCCTATTGATACATACGTCAAAAGTCAGCTCGTTACACTCTAATGACATAATCACCAGCTGTTCACCTGTTATACGATTGACTTTTTCTCTAACATCAATAATCTCACCAAGAATAGAATATTGATCACACTCTACTCCATATGGCATGAAATACGTATCTACCAGGCTGAAGACATCTTCCTTGTGTATCTTTCTTGATATGGTAGTATACGTATCCATATCTTCCAGGGTTAGGCTCTCTATTGCCTCTTCATTTCCCATTCTTGCCTGTGCTAACAGATGCTTTCGCTCTGAAGATGCCTTTTTACTCTTCTCTTTCTGCTGCTCGTTCTTATTAATGGGCATCATGATCGTACCTTCTACGGACAATCCGCTCAAAGTCAACGTTGTTCCCTGAATTGGAAGTTTTTCTTCTGCTTTTAATTTCTTATAAGGCACAATATTTTGAAGGTAGAAGATCAAAGATACTCCTACCTTGATATCATCACATACTCCGGCATAGGATTCCTTTTCTGCATGACGCTCTACTGTAATATCCTCACTGGAACTGATATGACTCCCGCGAAGATAGGGGAAATAGTATTCATATAAAAAGACATTCTTTTTGTCTACTTCCCCTCTTACACAGATACCTGCATCTTTTGCAAAATCAAGACAGAGTTCTGCATATAAGTGATCTTCCTGATCTGCTACAAAATCCTTCGTTGCATACCGACCAATCTCTTTTATATTCTGTTCCATTTCTGGTCTGGTCTCCTGCAATACTGTTTTGGTAACAACCTCTCCAATCAGTTCTTTTAACTGCTCTCTTTTCTCAATATTGCTGAATCCAACTGCCCTTAAATATCTATGCACTGCCATTTATGCCTTTCCTGTTATTAGCGAATTTCTGTCTTTCCGCCCATGTATGGCTGTAATACTTTAGGAATTCTTACAGAACCATCTGCCTGCAGATTATTCTCAAGGAATGCGATCAGCATTCTGGGTGGAGCAACTACTGTATTATTTAATGTATGCGCAAAATACTTTCCGTTCTCACCATTTACACGGATTTTTAATCTTCTTGCCTGAGCATCTCCAAGGTTGGAACAGCTTCCTACCTCAAAATACTTCTTCTGTCTTGGAGACCATGCTTCTACGTCAATAGACTTTACTTTCAGATCTGCCAGATCACCGGAGCAGCATTCCAGTGTACGTACTGGAATATCCATAGAGCGGAACAGATCAACAGTATTCTGCCATAATTTATCAAACCACATCTTGGAATCTTCCGGTTTGCAGACAACGATCATTTCCTGCTTCTCAAACTGGTGAATTCTGTATACACCTCTCTCTTCCAGACCATGTGCACCTTTTTCTTTTCTGAAACAAGGAGAATAGCTTGTCAGAGTCTTAGGCAGCTCTTCTTCAGGAATAATAGTATCAATAAATTTACCGATCATGGAATGTTCACTTGTACCGATCAGATAAAGGTCTTCTCCTTCAATCTTGTACATCATTGCGTCCATTTCATCGAAACTCATAACGCCTGTTACAACGTTACTTCTGATCATAAAAGGAGGTACACAATAAGTAAATCCTCTGTCAATCATGAAATCTCTTGCATAGGAAATAACAGCTGAATGTAATCTTGCGATATCACCCATCAGATAGTAGAAGCCATTTCCTGCTACCTTTCTGGCGCTGTCCAGATCAATACCATTGAACTTCTCCATAATCTCTGTGTGATATGGAATTTCAAAATCAGGAACTACAGGTTCTCCATATTTCTGTACTTCTACGTTCTCTGTATCATTCTTACCAATAGGTACACTTGGATCAATGATATTAGGAATTGTCATCATGATCTTAGTAACCTTTTCATTTAATTCTTTTTCTTTCTCAGCAAGGCATTCAAGACGTTCTGCATCTGCTGCTACCTGCTTCTTTACTTCTTCTGCTTCTTCCTTCTTACCCTGTCCCATCAGAGCACCGATCTGCTTGGAAAGTTTATTTCTCTCTGCACGAAGATTATCTGCTTCCTGCTGTGTTTTTCTTGCTTCTGCATCCAGTTCGATTACTTCATCTACCAATGGTAATTTATGATCCTGGAATTTCTTGCGGATATTCTCCTTTACAGCTTCTGGATTCTCTCTTAAAAATTTAATATCTATCATTGTTAAACCTCCTAATATTTTTCCTTTACAAGTATTTTATTTTACTACTTCCTGAATAACTACGGAAGTAGTTTTTACCAAATCAATAATTTTCTCTTTCGTTACAGGTTGTCCGAATTTATCTTCAATAACACGAAGTACAGGTCTTTCGGGGAAATGAGGATTCTGTCTCATGACAATTGCCAGTTCTCCTTCATTTGTCTTTACCTTTGATCCTACAGGATATACTGCAATCAATTGAAGGAACGTACGTACGATTTCTTCATCATACCATATTCCACTATAGTTACGTATGCAGTTGATTGCTTCATGGACTCTTACTCTTACTTTACCAATACCACAGATCCATTCATCAAATTCATCACATACTCCAACAATCTGGCATTGCCTTGATACAATATCTGTTCCCAGTGGATAGCCTGATCCATCCTTATGCTCATGGTGATTGAGTATGATATCCTTTGCATTATCTGATATCCAGTCTTCACCCTTTACTGCTGTATAACCATAGATAGGATGCTTCTTATATTCTTCCTGGTCTTTATTAGGCAGAAGATGAATATCCTGATTCTCATACCGAACTACCAGGTAACGTAATCCCAGATCATGAAGTAATGAACTGACGCTTATGTCATATACATCTTTTTCAGACATTTCCAGTTTTAAAGCAACCAGCGTGGCTATTGTACAAATGGTAAGTGAATGCTCATAGATATCTGCACTTCTTTCTTTAATATCATAGACACGCTCTACCACTGCATCTTCTTCCAATATATCGGAAATAATATTCTGCGCGGTTTTTGCAATTTCCTGTAATCCTTCAGTCTGTTGATATACATGCAGTTCTAATATTTCTTTTACCTTGTTTTTTATCTTTACTTCTACATCGTCTTTTAATATTGTAATCTCCTGTAATGAGATTCTCGATGCCTGTTCTTTATTATCTTCAATATATACCGTAACTATAGATAAATCTCTTAGTTTATTGATATATTCTTCTTTGATTACTGTCCCTTTACTCAGTAATACTGTAAAATCCTCCAGCAACACATCCTTTGCCAGAATATCTCCTACTTTTAAGTCTTCAACTGTTACTAATTTCATAAAAATCCCCCTTTATTATATTACTCTGCGTCCGGGTTTGATGCCGTTCCTTTCATTGCTCTTTCTATTGCAACCTTTTCTTCATTACTCAGAGCAATCTCGGAATCCCCATTTTTTACACGTTTCGTATATGAATAACAACCGTCACTGCTATGTACAGAATTCATTAAAAAGCCATTATTGTTCTCATCCAGTAAAGCCAATGTAAAACTGAGCTTTCCACCCATTTCCTTAAATGCATCATATTTTACAAGACCTAATTTTTGAAATGCTGTCTGGTGCTTGGTAAATAATTCTTCAATATCTTTTTTATTCTTTTCCATACTGGATTTGATAAAGACATTATCCTCATATAAGGACATAATATCTTTTTCCAAGCTGCTTGCATTCTTTCCCTGCATGAATTTTTGATACTTATTTTTGAAAGAATGAATCTGTACCAGAGCAACTATTAATAAAACCAGTAAAACAATCGCTACAATAAATAATATCAGAAATAAATATCCTATATCAAAATTAGACAACCCTATTTTGCTTAAAAAATTGCTATTC
>ULVM01096968.1_pt1 | contig 11165 bp, 9 predicted proteins | sample 1959451 | NCBI WGS metagenome assembly ULVM01 (sample SAMEA4835786, study PRJEB28245) | human gut metagenome | biome: gut microbiome; material: fecal sample | place: Denmark | collected 2008
TTTTATCACCATGCATTGTTCATTATCTCCTCTTTATGCATCAGAATCCGATACAGGCTGTCGCAATTTTTATAGTCGCTTTTCTCCAGCCCGCAATCCAGTTTCATCCAATTCACCCCGTCCAGCAAATGCATCCTCGAAGCATATAAATCGTTTTTTATCTTCGGATTTTCCGCCATAAAATCATCGAACGAAACATATTGATTTTTCTTTTCGGTTGCCTTTGCAATTTCCTCGTCCGATACTTTTATGCGCACCGTTGCGCCGCCTTTACTTCCCGACGATTTTCTTTTTCGGGATAATTCCAGTTTCTTTTTCGCAAACGAAAAATACATATCTACGGGCGGTTTTAATTTCCGTTCCGTCCCGTAAAACATATACTCGCAGATTGCCTTTATATATTCTCCGCTCTCCGCATCCGTCATCAGTTTCAGCGCCTTGCCGTAAGTATCATTAAACACAAAATGCGGCATCTTTTCATTGAGATTTTTAGGTTTTCGTCCGCTTTCTTCTATTCGTTTAACCTCTTCGAGAACGTCCTTGATATTGCTCCAGAAAAAAATTTCTCTGTCGTCCTGCGGCTCCGGGACCTCTTCGTTTGTAAACATAAACCTGCAGATGTTTTTCGCCATTCTTCCCGCCGCTTCGTCGGGAAGTCCTTTCAAAGCCTCGTAATACAAATCGTAAAATGTAAATTGTTTTAATCTTTTTTCTTCCATTTGCTCTCCTCGTTTTTTAATTTTTTTGTTATTTTTTTCGCCCGTTCACGGCGGGCGATACTGATTGTAATTTTTCATTTATCGCTCCTTTGTTAAGAATAAAAAATTGTCGGACCTTCTCCCGACAATCGCATACAAAAAGGAAGTCAGACTTTTATCCGGCTTCCTTTTCATTTTTTATGTAGTTATGTAATTTAACAAATTTTAAGATTTAGATTCATCAATCCATTCTATCCATTGTTTTACGATTTCAATGACTTCATTTTCGCCGTTTTCAATATAAACTGCGGCAATGCACGCCTCCATTGCGGTTGCAATGTATTTATACCTTCTTTTAGCATTTTTACCCTGATAATCGTAATCATGCGTTTTTTTCGTATCGTCCCTATCAAAATTAAGAAAATTTAATATATCGTAGTGGCAAGCAATAAATTTTACCAACACCTCATCGCTTTCATATTGTTTTTTCCACTCGGTTAACTTCCCTTTGAACCCGAAATTATCTTCATCTTCCTTTTCAAAGTAGATTTTACACAATACACATTTCAAGATTGCATCGCCGTATGTTGCCAATTCAAAATTTATTTCGTCATTATTTTGGCTATGCGTCGTTTTGTTTTTATACGACTTATCTGTTAATGTCCGAAGTTGTAACGGTGTTGCTCGATCGTTTTTCTTGTCGTTTAACAATTCCTCTATATTATCCATTACATTTTCCCCAAATTATAAAGCGATTTTAATCTTTTTCTCCGTCGCCGTTCGTTTTCACTTCAAGCGCAGGCTTGTCGCTTGCATTGAGCGGAGAAATTACCGATTGTCCCAACTGACTTTCAATATCCGTTCTTGCATTTTTTGCTACTTTTCCGCCTCTTTTGGCAATTGTCTTGCTTTCTTCAAACGTATCGGGCTGTTCCCGTTTCGATATCGCCGTCGTCGTAACTTCCGCAAGCATATTCAGAACGAGTTCGATATTCGTCATATTGTCGCGCAGGTTTTCCTTTTTCAACCCTTTGAGTTCTTTGTACTCTTTAACGGATAAGCCGCTCCACGCCTTTGTCATTTCGTTCGTTAAAATCGCGTAATCTTTTTCCTGCTCTATACCGCGTGATTTCCATTCGTCGGTCAGTTCTTTACGCATTTCTATCGTCTGCAAGCGTTGATTGATCCACCCCTCCGTATAACCTTTGGCACGGTAAAAATCCGCACCGCGAAGTATCGCCTTTTCGGGATCGGCTATTTCGTCAAGCCGTTCGCTTCCAACCTGCGCCAGCCACATTTTGAACGGTTCGGCTTTCGGCGACGGAATCGACTGCACAAGCCGCAAAACGCCTTTCGTATCAAGGCAATCGGTCTCTCGCATTTTACCGTCGGAAGCCTGCATTTTCAACCCGTGACAATTTGTCACGACTTCACTTCCTTCGTTTTTTAAGCGTTGTTTCAGTTTGCGCCAGTATGCGCCCGGATCTTTACTTGCCGAATCCGCCAGAACGTTGCATACGTCTACGACGGAAAAATACCATTCTTCATCGTCTGCGTTCCATAAAGTCCGCACCTGCTTATTTTCAAACACTTTAATTTTGTTTTGCATTTTAATGTTTCTCCTGCCTGCAAAAAAGTTTTACACCTATCAAGCGAAAAAAACGCCGAAAATATTCCGGAATATAAAAAATTTTTTAAATTATTTTTTCTTGCGGAATTCCGGGTTGGAAAATTCAGGTGTCGGACCGTCTCCGAATATATCCCGAAGTTGTTCTTCTATCGGGCGCGCGTCGTTTTCGTCCGCCACAACGATGTTCTGATGTTTTCGTCTGTAATCTTTATAACGTTTCCCGCGTTTTTCCGCTTCTTTCGGTATAAATCGCTCGTTAACAAATTCCTCCGCCGTCATATCGAGCCGCTTGCAGATTTCTTCCGCTTTCTGAAAAATCTTCTCGAAATTTGTTCCCGCGGGCTTCTGCGGAAAAGTTTTCTTACGGTTTCCCACCTCTTCGCAAAGCGCAAGATACAGCCATTGCAACTCTTTAATCTGCCCGTCGAAAATTTCGTAATACACATAACGGCTGTGATAAGGCAAATCGTTCATTCTGTTCCCGAATTCGGTTTGGTCGGTTACTTTATCGAATGGACGAATTATGAGATACGACAGCCCGAATTTATAAAATTCGCGATAACTGTAAAACCAACCAGCAATATCTGCCTGCTCCTCAACAGGCAGCAGATACAAAAACATATCCCACAGAATATCTTCGTCGTCATCCGTGCGGAATTTTTGCAGGAATTTCTCCCACTGCGCATTTGCACGAGCCTCATCGGTTTTATTATCCCGTAATGCGTCGCCGATTTTCATCAACCGTTTTGCGACGTAACCTTGCGTTTTTCCGAATTCTTCCGCAATTTCCGCCTGTCTGAAACCGTCCACATAATACATTTTGTAAATCGTCCGGTCGTCAGGCGAAAGCAAGGCAACTTTTTTATCGATATCGCATTGCTTGTGAATTTTATAGGTAAAGTCCGCAGCGGAAACATCGTCGTCATCCGGATCTTCATCCGAGGCTTGTCCGAAATTGTCCTTTTCTATATCGATTTTCTTATAACCGTTGGTATTTGCGGACTTTTTGAACGTCGTTTTATGGTCGTTTTCACGCCGTTCGAGATTATAATACTCCCTGTCCATTTCCACAAGTTTATCGAACTGCTCTTCGGGAAGCGCAACCGACGTCAGTTTTTTGCGGTCATAAAAATAATACAGAAACTTTCCGTCCTCCTCCGCCGCCCGCTTCTCTTTATTCAGTTTATATGCTTTCGGAGTATCTGACATTGGTTATCCTATCTCTTCACTTATTTCATATTGTTCTATCGAATTTTGCAATAAATATGCTTTTTCTATGTATGTTTGCGGATTCTCAATGAAGTCATCCCATTTTACTGACATTATATAACTGCAATCACCATGATAAATAATATCATTAGCATAACATTGTCTTTTTTCGGGCTTTTTCTTATTAAACATATTCTTTTTCAGTATAGTAAACAATCTATCGGTTTTAAGAACTCTACACCCAGAAGAACAACACCTGCGATCCTCGGTGTAATATGAATAAGATCCATCTCTATCCGGAATAATCAAAGCCAAAATCGCATTACTTTTACTTGTTACATCGTTACCCGCTTTATTTTTTCGGGAAACTTCTTTTAATGAATACGATATTTCCCACGGAATCCATTGATCTCTTTCATTTTGCTGTGTTTTCATATTTGGAGATATCATTACAATCGTCAGTGTACTATCATATATTCTATCTTTTAACTGTTTCCAAATAGTTTCATCTGGCAAGTTTGATAAATCTTCCCCGTCTTCCTCTCCCTTATATATATCATCCCCATTATCAAAATATTGTTGTAATTGATCTACATAGTCTCGCACTGTGTCTTCAGCCCAATAATTATTAGTAATCTTTTTAACATTTGAATCGCGATATTTATATGATACAAATATTTTGTGTCCCATTTTATTTTACTCCATTATCATTTATTAATTTCATTACAACATTCACAATTTCATCCGGTGCCGTTTCTGTCCCCAACTTTTGAAACAACTCGTTGTCATTGTAATAGTTTTGCCCATTTAATTCAACCCAAATTTCTCTTGCCGAACCACCCGTTGAGGCAATAGGAATAATTAAATTCCCCTGCTCTTTTGCCAACTGATACTCTTGATATACTCCCGCCGAATTGCGACTTTTATTTTTTCCGGCTATCACAATCATTATTTTTGTCGATGAAGCCATTCGGCTTCTTATTTCAAAATAAATTTTTTTCTTTGACTCTTTATTAGTCCCTTTATAAGGAAAAGGATAAATAACGATATTATCATCGAATTTTTTTGACTTAGCCCCCAAATCCGAGCAAGCGTTATAAACGCCATTCACTATATCGGCTCCGATATTTTTTCCATATCCGGTATAGATTTTATATCCACTTTTAATTAATTCTGTTGATAATTTTGTAGCAACCGGAGAAATTCTTGATTCTGCTATCGCATCACTGCTCTCGTATGCTCCTGAAATTAAAACATTTCGCGCAAAGACTTTATTTCTTACCGTCGATAATATTTGCTCGATTCTATCATAAGATTCCACAAGCAGAACATTGATTCCATACGATTGCATATCCGAAACATAATGTGATTGCTTATTTTTTCTGTATTCAAATTCAGCGTCCGTTTCTTTTGGATTTCTTTTTACTTCTTCAATAATACTGAAATGTCTTTGCGGATGTTCTTTGTCATAAGTCAGCCGAATTCTTGTTAAAATATGTTGAATATCCGTATCACTAAAACTATAGCCTAAAAATAAAAAGGAATTTGAACACATTTCGCCTTTTAGTTCTGACAAAACTATATCATGAGTCCTTGCAAATTCATCATAATCACGTCTTGCAATAATGCATTTATCAGCGTTTTTCACCGAACCATGAATTTTATAAATTTTCACATCTGCAGTTCTGTCGATATTCCTATAAGATAAATCATCGGTTATTACAGTAGTAGTTATCCCTGCAGAAGCAAAACCCCTTTCTATTAAAGTATCATAGTTTGTCGTCCAAACACTATTAACAGGTAAAGACGCTATAATTTTATGTATATCCTGTATTTCGCCTTTCGAGTCAGCAAAGAAATTTTTAATTGTTTCAGTAATTTTAGTCCGTTGATTATCTCTAACATAATATTCGGCTAACGTAATCAAATCGTTTTCTTGCTCGACATCTAAACCTATATCGATAGCACACTCCCGTAAAACATCTTTCCAGCCAACATATTGCGCCTTTCTCGATATTCCGGAGCCGATAAAAAATGAAGCATTCCCATTTTTTAGACTTTCAGAAAATTCTTTTATAAAAGACTCCTCACTAATTCCTACTTTCATTATACATCACCTTCCCGCATAATTTTATATTTTCAAATCGTTAACCACTTTCCCATCTTCTTTACAGCCCCGAGAAACGGTCGAAAAAGCTTGATAGTTTAGCGATAACGTTACGTTTTTTCTTTTCTCTGCCACCGCCGAAGCGCGAAACGGGCGGTAAAATCTTATCGATGTCCGTCCCCGTGGTTTTAAGCGCTCCGTCTCTAAGCGAATATTCGATAAATTGCCGCGTTTCCTCAGGCTTCAAATTTTCCTCTTTTATAATTTCAGCAAGTTCTTTCTCCTTTTCTTCGGCAACAAAATTCCGCCACTCGATTATAACGTCGTCAACGTCGTTAATCCCGTCCACGAACGTTTCGATCAGTTTTTTCTTACTACGCAGCTCAAAACTCGAATCGATCGCTTTTTGTATCGATATAAGCACCTCTTTATCGTTTTTATGGCTGTCGTGATATTTTTTAACAAGCATTAAGATATAATCGATATTGATTTCGATTTGTTTGATAAGTTCCACTTCGAATACGATATCATCGTTAATATTTTCTTTATCCTTCCCGCCTTTCACAAATTCGTCGCGCAAATCGATATATTTGCCCGTATAATCTTGCATTTCGCGCTCGGTTAAAAACTCATTGCCTGCAAATTCGTCGAACGAAGCCAACAAATTTCTCATTCTGAGCACTGCGCCGAACAATGAAATAAACTCTTTTTTAGCCTTTTCTCCCAAAATTTGCTCGTCCAAAGGGAATTTGTCCTGTAAATCTTGCACAAGCAAAATATACCCCGGTTTTAACTTACCGTCTTTATCGGTATAGCCGTAATAATAATCTTTATAGCCCTTCATCAAGACGATTCCGCCGGCTTCCTTATCACCGAAAAGCGAAATCGCATCGTCCGTGCGTTTCTGCAAATTCCTGAAACATACGATATTGCCGTAAGTTTTTATCGAATTCAAAATACGGTTCGTTCTTGAATAGGCTTGAATGAGCCCGTGCGCCTTCAGGTTTTTATCCACCCAAAGCGTATTAAGCGTAGTCGCGTCAAAGCCCGTCAAAAACATATTTACGACGATTAACAAATCGATCTGTCTGTTCTTCATTCGCAAAGAAACGTCTTTATAATAATTTTGGAATTTATCGCTCGACGTATCGTAACTCGTTCCGAACGTAGCGTTATAATCTTTAATCGCGCCCGCCAAAAAATCGCGCGAAGAAGAATCCAACCGCGTGGTATCTTCCGGGTTTTCCTCATCCAAAATGCCGTCTTGCTCTTCTTCGTTCGCCCCATAACTGAAAATCGTAGCAATCTTTAAAGCCTTGCTCGGGTTTTCAGCCATTTGTTTTTTGAACTCGTTATAATACAGTTTCGCAGCCTCTACCGATGACACGCAAAAAATAGAGTTAAAGCCCGAAAGCCGTAACTTCTGCTTAATTTCCTCTGCTTCATTTTTAGCAGAAGCGACTTCCTGAATATTCAAAAGACTGTTAAACGAATAACTTTTTTCGTTTCTGTACGTTTTGCGGTTAAAATTTTCGAGTATGTATTTAACGACGTCTGAAATTCTCTTCGGCGAATTCCAAACCGCTTCCCTGTCGATATCCCAAACCTTCGCATCGTCGATATCGGGCTCTTTTTCAAGCGTTTTAACGTAATCAACGCGAAACGGCAGAACGTTTTTATCGTTGATTGCGTCCACAATCGTATAGGTATGCAATTTATCCCCGAAAGCTTGCTCGGTCGTTCTTAAATTAGCATGTTTGCCCGAATTTGCGTTGACGGCAAAAATAGGCGTACCCGTAAACCCGAATAAGAAATATTTCTTAAAGTTTTTGACTATATCGAGGTGCATATCGCCGAATTGTGAACGGTGGCACTCGTCGAAAATAATAACTACCTTTTTATCGAAAACTTCATGCCCTTTGTTTTTTGCGATAAATACCGAAAGTTTTTGAATGGTGGTAATGATGATTTTGCAATTTGAATTTTCAAGTTGTTTCTTTAAAATCGCCGTCGAAGTATTACTGTTCGCCGCGCCCTTCTCAAAACGATCGTATTCTTTCATCGTCTGATAGTCGAGGTCTTTTCTGTCTACGACGAATAAAACTTTATCGATAAAACCAAGTCCGCTCGCAAGTTGCGCCGTCTTAAACGAGGTCAAAGTTTTGCCCGAACCCGTCGTATGCCAAATATATCCGCCGCCCGCAACGCTACCGTATTTTTTATAGTTGTTCGCGATTTCGATGCGGTTTAAAATCCTCTCCGTTGCCACAATCTGATACGGGCGCATTACAAGCAACATGTTTTCGGAAGTAAAAACACAATACTTCGTTAAAATCGCAAGCAGAGTATGTTTTGCAAAAAACGTTTTGGTAAAATCCACAAGATCGGGAATAATGCGATTGTTCCCGTCTGCCCAAAAAGAAGTAAATTCAAAACTATTGCTCGTCTTTTCCTTTTTCTTGGCTTGTCCGCTCGCGCTATCTTTAATGTGGTTAAATCTCGTGGTATTCGAGTAATATTTCGTATTCGTTCCGTTGGAAATCACGAAAATTTGCACGTATTCGTAAAGTCCGCAGGAAGCCCAAAAACTGTCGCGCTGATAGCGGTCGATTTGATTGAACGCCTCTTTAATGGCAACACCACGCCGCTTTAATTCTATATGCACAAGCGGCAAACCGTTCACCAAAATAGTAACGTCGTAACGATTATCGTAATTGCCGGTAGCCTCGTATTGATTGATGACTTGCAGCTTGTTGTTATGTATATTCTTTTTGTCTATCAGCGTAATGTTTTTCGTAAAGCCTGCGTCCGTCTTTAAATTTTGAACGTTGTCCTCTTGAATTTTTCTCGTTTTTTCAACGATCCCCTCGTTGGGGTTTGCCATGCATTCGTTAAAAAAGCGTTTCCATTCGCCGTCCGTAAACTCGTAATTATTGAGCTGTTCGAGCTTTTTGCGGAGATTTTTTATTAAGTCCTCTTCGCTTTTAATATTCAAATATTCGTAACTCTGTTCGCCGAGTAGCCGAATAAATTCGCGCTCTAAATCCGCTTCGCTTTGGTACGAATCCGAACGCTTGGCGGAAGGCTTATATTCGCTAACAACCGTACTTTCTTCGCTTTCTGAAACAACGTTATAAAAACTCATAATTTTCTCCTGTAATTTACTTTACTAATGCTATTATAGAAATTATTGCAGATACGATTGAAGTAACCGCAGTAAACAATCCGAACAAATAATTATTGTCTTTCACTTCATCTACTTCGATTGCAGCTATTCGAAACATTCTTGATAGTAAAAGCAACGTTATGCCCCACACGCCGCTAACAACACTCAAATACCACTTCATAGGCACAACACTCGGGATACAATATTGCAACGGAATAACCGCAAGGAATAAAATCGCACAAATTAGAGTAATCAATTCAACAAGCTTATAAAAGGCATATAGAGCCACTCTTACAAGCCCCGCTCCGGCATTCATGTTTTTCGCATATTTCTTCGGGCGAAAAAGAATTTTCAACACAGCTCTAAATTTTCCTTTATTACCGTTTATACCGAGTCTCTTCTCGTCGGCTTTTCTGATTCTTTCTTCTTCAGCCTTCGCCGCTTCTTGTTTTTGCCTATCGTATTCCGTTAACGCACTCACAATAATTTTTGCGATACGCTCATCCTCTATCGTCGCAACGTTTTCGGCTTTTACGCTTTCAGTTTTTGCCTGTCCCTTTTGCTTTTGTTTCTTTTTCCCCATCTTCTTCAATATCCTTAAAATTTAATAATTTATCCCTGTAAAATTCGTATTGTTTTTGCCTTGCTTCAATTTCCGCCGGCAAGCCTTTAGAAATATCGTTACATAAATTATCGAATCTATCCAAAATATCAACGATTTCTTTTTGCTTTTCAAGCGGCGGCAATGCTATTGCATATTTTGAAATCATAGGTATGGTAAGTTGCGGTATCCCGGTCGTCGGCACTTGAAATTCAATCGTTTCAAAATAGTATTTTAAGTAATCAGCAATCAGCAATTCATCTTTCGGAATTGCACAAATCAATCTGACAACAGGGAAAAACGGCTCCTTTCGTAAAGCTGCATACCCTATCGTTCCCCTTGCCGCGATGGTTACGCATTTTCTGTTTACTTTTGGAATATCCGTAAAGCCATACAACGCACTATCACCTACACCGTTGCTATAAACAGGAACAAAATACTTCTCTGTTTTTGTTTTTGAATATCTATCCTTAGGGACGTCGCCACCAGCCAATAAAGTTACCGCATCCCCTATCGGCAAAAGTACATACCCGTACACATATTGAAGCAACTTAATTAACGGCTGCCCCCCGTAATGTTAATATCTTTATTTATGTTTACATTAAACTCAAGCAGTTTATCTCGATAATACTCGTATTGTTGCTGTCTTTTTTCCATTTCTGCGGGCAACCCGATTTTCAAATTCGAGCATATTTCGTCAAAGTTATCCAGCACTTTTACAATTCGTTCTTGTACTTCAATCGACGGCACAGGAACAATCACTCTCGATACTGCGTTTGTATTGAATTGTTGTTGACCTGCTTTTGACACATATTTATCTGCTTGTTTCCAATATAAATTAGACTTAGAGAAATGCCAATAATATCTATTTAGAATAACACTATTGTCTAAATCTATTTTAATCAAAAAAGAAGCATACACCGCAGGTTCGTTATTCGGAAAATAAAGTGTTTTTCCGTATGTTGCCCCTGTTCTTGCTAAAAGCAAATCCCCTTCTTTAAGTAAATACTTCTTACTTTCATCATTCAAAGTTATATATTTGCAATTACCCGAAGATAAACAACCGTCCTCATTTATATCGGTTATACGTATAAAACGAGCATCGCCTACATCTTTTGCCACGTCGGTGTAACCATAAGTAAATTTTGCCAATTTGCCTAATGGAATTTGTTTTACTTCCGGTTGTTCAAACGTCAGCAATTTATCTCTATAAAATTCGTACTGCTTACGGCGAGCTGTAAGCTCGGCTGTAAGCTCGGCGCTATACAGCGTGAAACTGTCCAAAATTCGGACTATTTCACGCTGTACCGGCAGAGCCGGCAACGGAATTTGCAACTCTACAAAATATTTGTAATGTCTTTCATAGTTATTGTGCCTCTTATAAAAATTACAAACTGCATAGTAAAAATACTTAATATCAATTTTTTCTTTGTTATTACAGCAAATTATTTTTAATCCATCTGCCCCTTGAACAAATCTAAAATCTACATATTTTACATTTTCAGTATGGTCTCCAAAACAAACATATTGCCCATCAACGATTTTCTTGTCTAATATATTACAATAACCAGAAATATACTCTTCTTCTTGCGATATAATAGCAATTTCTCCAAAATCCTTATAATCATTTCTTTTAATCTTCAATGACGGCGTAATAGATGCAATAGTTTTTTCCTTTAACAATTCTTCTACAGATATATACTCCACCCCATTCGGGCAAAATTCTTTTATCAATTCTTCTAATTTACTCATTT
>ULVM01047422.1_pt1 | contig 11066 bp, 9 predicted proteins | sample 1959451 | NCBI WGS metagenome assembly ULVM01 (sample SAMEA4835786, study PRJEB28245) | human gut metagenome | biome: gut microbiome; material: fecal sample | place: Denmark | collected 2008
CTTTGCTGCGAATCTGTTCAAAGTCAGAAATTCCTACAGGAATATTCATGCGCATGTCTTCTCCTTATATATTATACGTTCGGTCTGTCATCCATTGCTGTTATTATTATTGTATTCATATCATCATATGAATTCCAGTATTCCTTCTTAATCGTTATTCCACTATGTTGGAAGCACTGTTTTATTTTATCCATAATGGCTTTAGAAGTAAACCCTGTTTTCTTTTTGATTGTATCATCTGTAACAGATATAATCTCATGCGCAGCTAAATTTCTGATGTTCTCTTCCACCATACGTAAATCCTGCACCAGTTTCTTTAAATCCGCATCAGTTGACAGCTCATTAATGATACTGACCAGATGAACAGAATAAACATTCTTGTAATCAAAGTTCTTAAAATCCTTTTGTAAAGCTGTTAAAACTTTAGTTTCTTTCAGCTTCTCCCTATCCCACTTACGCACTCCTGCTGAAGTCGTAGTACAGTAATCATCTATATTGATTCCAAGTTGCGCCTTAATAATTAACTCCAGCATGTCCACTATAATCGGTGTGATACCTCTTATAAAATCCACATATTCTTTACGTCTTAATTTGATGTCCAAATTCAAAGCATATTCAAAATATTTAGTTTCATTACCAGACCGTACCGGAAAACACCGGACTCCACATTGTCTCTCTATCTTCTGTGCCTTGCTATAATCCAGTAATACTCTGGCTTGTGCCATATTCAGAAGCTGCATATATCTCTCTGCAGCCTGTGTTGGAAGTATAGATGCCACTTCCACTGCAGCTGCATAGTCATATGCCTGCAAATGTTTCTTTATAATCTCTTCCTGTTTAATCAATGACAGAGTAGGACATACTACCTCTTTACAACGGTTCTCGAAATTATCCTGATTATCCTCATCCAGCTCCCACAATGTCTCCACATCATAGTCTCTATGTATATGTTCATTCATTCCCCTTTGTGGTGTAATTACCTGAATTGTCTTACAGTCAAACTCACCCAGCGTTGCCAATACCAATAAACCACTCTTCATTGCAGGAGTTCCCGATGAAACATTCAGCAAAAATGTATCTGTGCTATCCAGATCCTTTAGAATCTTTAAAATAGTCTCTCTGAAATCATAATAAAAGAAATCAAAATCCTGAACATCCTTCAAGTCTTCTTTCTCTATAATATGATATTCCATCTTCCGATGCTGCATTTCTCCCAGCTTATCCAGGCAGTACAGATATCTGTTATCCTTATCCTGATTCGCCAGTATCTCCTGTGACATATAAAGATACACAACATCCGGTCTGTATACACGGCATATATGAAGCAAAGAACCATCTCTACAGTTAGTAGATGATATCGGATCTGTTCCACCTACAGGTGAAAATAAAATTGTTCTGCCCATAACTTATCTCCCTCTAAACTAAAATAATATCTTCCTGTTCTGTATTATTCTCAATACCCCAGGCTGTAACCTGACCTCTTCCACTGATTCTATATATTCTGATACTATCCTCTCTGCTGATAAAAGCAGGTACTTCTCTCAACAGCTGCTCATACTTTTTTTTGGATATTGTTGCTTCAAAAGCCGATTTCTGTACCCGATTACCATATCCCTGTAAGTATTTTGCCAGCTTATTTCTCTTTTTATTATCCACAATATCATATATCACCAATATAAAAATCTTATCTTTCCTGTCATCTTCATATGTATCAAAAAAATATTCTTCCATTTCCATATTCACCTGATTCTTATAGGAGTGTATATTGAAGCATCCTCTGTCTCTATGGCATTCACTAACTGTTTCATCTGCAACGCTATCCCACGTCTGAAACTTACAGCATAATCAACATATCCCAGATAGCGGCTTTCTGTCTGAAATTTCTTTTCCAGCTTAGACAAATATTTTCTTAATGAATCTTTCGTCATAAATACACCGGGTCTGTCTATCTCATTATAAAACTCTGAATGGCTTATTTCATGTCCATTGATCATACTCATAACTGTAGAATCAATAAGCACTGCCCGCCACTCTTCCATCATATCACTTGCTAATGTGGGATGTTTCTCCGCATCACGGTGCATAAAGCCAAAATATGGATTCAAGCCTTTCGTTTCTATCGCTCCATACACCTCATTCATTAAAACAGAGTACCCTAAGCTAAGCATGGAATTAAATGCATCCAAAGGCGGTCTTTTACTCCTTCCTTTAAAAACAAAATCCTCTTCTATACACCTTGACAATCCATCAAAGTAATATTTCGCTCCTGTTCCTTCATATCCCATCAATTCTTCTATTCCATGAATATACTGCGTCTTGGAAATGCAGTTTGCAAGCATAATCTCTATATCTTTTATTTCTACATTTCTGCTTCTGGCATAACGGCGTAAAACAACTAACTGATTCTGTAGCTTTGCCTGTATTATCTTCTGCGATAATTCCAGGGCAAATTGTGTATCATATAAGGCTGCCTGCTTTCTCTGTAATTGAGCTTTTACATGCCCTGTTGACATCAATCTGCCATAATATCTTCCACCTTTAGAAAAATAAGATACCGGAATTCCTCTCTGTAAACACTCTTCCATACATTTCGATGTGATCTGAGCACTGCCTAAAATTGTAATTCCTTCTAATGTCTCTGCAGGTACACTCTTCAACATACCATCCTTATACTTCACCGTAAAGCGATTGCCTTCTATCCCGACTATAGTTCCATTTTCATTTACATATAAATAACTCATTGTTCACCTCCTGAATCTATATACAGTTCCGTCTCCTCTCGGAGGTCTTATCTATAAATAAAAGCCTTAAAGATCAAACGCCACGGCTACACGGTTTCCGTCTCCTCTCGGAGGTCTTATCTATAAATGGTTTCCCCCATTGTGCAATATTCCCCACTGCTGGTTTCCGTCTCCTCTCGGAGGTCTTATCTATAAATTGGAACACATGGAGAAAAGGAGAACATTATGGGTTTCCGTCTCCTCTCGGAGGTCTTATCTATAAATTGTACGACTGGAAACCTACAGTTAAAGATGATGTGAGAGTTTCCGTCTCCTCTCGGAGATCTTATCTATAAATTCAAGTAACGCTCATTATCAATTAGTGCAGTTACGGTTTCCGTCTCCTCTCGGAGGTCTTATCTATAAATCCTTACAGACGCCTTTACAGCAATTGAGACAACTGCGTTTCCGTCTCCTCTCGGAGGTCTTATCTATAAATGAGATTCAAATATGAAGTACTATAAAATTTTAAGGTTTCCGTCTCCTCTCGGAGGTCTTATCTATAAATTGATAAAATGCTTTTAACAGAAAATATCAGCGTTGGTTTCCGTCTCCTCTCGGAGGTCTTATCTATAAATGATGAAGATGGAAACGTAACGGCGTATGATTTTGTTTCCGTCTCCTCTCGGAGGTCTTATCTATAAATATGTGTCTTTATACTCACCGTCTCCGTCCTCATCGTTTCCGTCTCCTCTCGGAGGTCTTATCTATAAATTTTGTTTATATTATAGAAAGTGAGATAAAATGAGTTTCCGTCTCCTCTCGGAGGTCTTATCTATAAATGAATTACCAACTCATGTTGAACTACATAAAGATAGTTTCCGTCTCCTCTCGGAGGTCTTATCTATAAATTATGGTAAAAGTAGGTGACAAGTGTAACGGTCTTGAGTTTCCGTCTCCTCTCGGAGGTCTTATCTATAAATAATTATACACGGAATTAGCGGAAAAGAATATTGTGTTTCCGTCTCCTCTCGGAGGTCTTATCTATAAATCATAAAAGAGGTAGTATAAGATGAATATAACGGTTTCCGTCTCCTCTCGGAGGTCTTATCTATAAATTTTAAAGGAGAAAATTGAAGAATTAAAGAATCCGGTTTCCGTCTCCTCTCGGAGGTCTTATCTATAAATTCTGGTGTCTGAATGCTCTAAGGTCGGAGAATTTGAGGTTTCCGTCTCCTCTCGGAGGTCTTATCTATAAATCTTTTTAATTTTCTTTTACTATTGCTGTTTCATTGTTTCCGTCTCCTCTCGGAGGTCTTATCTATAAATTTCATTGTGAAGAATGTAAGTATAACGAAGAATATGTTTCCGTCTCCTCTCGGAGGTCTTATCTATAAATTCGCAAAAGGTGAAACAGAAAATGTTTTCCATGTATGGGTTTCCGTCTCCTCTCGGAGGTCTTATCTATAAATAAGCGTGATATTACTTGTGTTGAGAGCTGGGAAGTTTCCGTCTCCTCTCGGAGGTCTTATCTATAAATTTAAAAAAGAATATGAAAAGCGTAACATTGAATTGTTTCCGTCTCCTCTCGGAGGTCTTATCTATAAATCAGAAGAGATGCTTGAAGGTATCGAGATGTTAGTTTCCGTCTCCTCTCGGAGGTCTTATCTATAAATAATGTACCAATAGTAGCTATATCCATTTTATTATTGTTTCCGTCTCCTCTCGGAGGTCTTATCTATAAATTGATCATTTGCGACTTTGTAATGAAACCAGTTCCCGTTTCCGTCTCCTCTCGGAGGTCTTATCTATAAATAGTCTGAATGTTCGAATGTTAGAGAATTTGAGTTGAAATGTTTCCGTCTCCTCTCGGAGGTCTTATCTATAAATCCTCTCCCCCACACCCCGCTGTTTATCAGGGTTAAAAACAGCTTTTGCGTGGGGAAGCTTGTTTTTAATATTTTCTTATATGCAACAAAGTCCAAAATTGTCTGAACCCTTGTGATTTCAAGGTGCGTGGCAAATTATTCTTCTGCTTCAACAGATACAACTTTACATAACCCCATCTGTAATATCCGTCCCTGGTATTTGGTGCATTTCAAAATATGAGGTGACACACCTAACTGAGTATCTTTATTATGTTTATGTATTCTTGGCACTTTGGTATTTTCAAATATTGTCTGTGTTGCCTTGATTCCCCTGCTCTTGCCAAATATCGGGTACACCACAGTCTTACTCACGAATCCTACACCACCACCTATGAATACATTATCATCTTTCAGGAGATCAGTATCTGGATAAGCCGACAGGAAACACTCATTATAACATCTGTTGAAATCTTTTATTGCCTGCTTAATGTCCTCTATTGTAAGTTTGCACACAGATTCATCTATTGTCAACATGAATTCTATTGTTGTTCCAGGTCTGATACATTCTCTCAGCATATTGAGGGTTTTGTTCGTTCCATCTACATGCTTCTCAAGTCGCTGGCACAGGATAATCTGTTCAATCCCAACCGGTGCACTGTCTCCAATGATTACTCCTGACAGAATATCATTTACTGCATCCGTTGGTTTCGTTCCCTCCCGCTGCAACAGACGGAATGCATCAGCTTCAATCTTTCGTGCATCCTTCTGCAAATAGCTGTTTCTACTTTTAACGGGGATATCTATTCCACTCTCTAATTGTCTTATATCTGTGTGATATTTATCAGTCTGGTTTATAATATCATCTGCCAGTAAAATGGTCCGCAGCATTCCCTTTATTGTACTGCCTGGAATAAAAGGAAGTCCATATGGATCTTTCATGTTACTCATGATTGATATTTTTGTTCCTCTTTGTAATGCCGTATCCCCAATATCCAGGACATATTTGATACATGGGGTAATCTCTTTCACGTCAATGCGGTTCTGTCGCAGCCATTGCCCCATATCCTGTCTGAAGTCATTTACTACATAATCCTCAAAAGCAGCCTGCAGATTACGTTTCTTCATGAATTGATACAGTTTCACGGTGTCCAGTACGCCTACTTTATTTCCGGGTAAAAACAGATATTCTTTCTTAGTCAGTTCTTTACCACTTCCCACATATACGGGTCCCAACGTTTCCAGCCTCACCCTATAGGCTTTTAGTATTCTCTTCATGGTGACACCTCCATAAATAAAGGCTTGGCGTATCTATATACTGCATGTCTGCCCCCTGCTGCCACATCATACACTGCACCTTCATATTTAGTAGAAACGCATGCTCCTGCCTTGAACACATACAAGTCTTTCTTCCTTAACTGCTGCTGTGCATACTCTGTGGAATCTACAAAACCGCTTCTCTTCTCCAGTGTATAGCTTGCCTGTTCCAGTACTTTATCTATCTCCTGTTCTGTGGGCAAGGAGACCGATAATGTCATAAATGTTCCCTTGTCCTTTGTCAATCTGTCCTCTAATTGAACAGGCATTTTCTTTCCCTTGTAAAGTGTAAAACGTCCTAGTCCGGCATTTCTTTTGCCACCGATTCCACTAAATGATACACCCTCTAACAGTTCTTCCAGAAATTCCCTTACCTGCATATCCGCATAACCAACTATCAAATACAGTCCACAGCCCTTGTTATAATAGTAGATTCCTACTCTGTAGGGCATGGGTTCTTCTTCTCCCCTGACTGATACGGAAACTTTACTGAAGGATTTTCCCAGCTGTTCCAATTCATGAGTTCTTTCCAGCGGCAGAGTGCCCCTTAGGAAATCATCAAGCCCGGATAGAGGGATGTATTCCATTTGCTTATATGCTTTCTTAATAACAGAATTCCCCCGGGAATTATTTTCAATATGTATAAAAGGCTTAGGAATATAGTATTCATCCAGTATATATGGGAATGCATCTGACAGGATAAGCTCACCAGTCTCCACATAGCTGACTAACTGATTCAGGAGCTTCTTATCTTTTTTGACTGCTTCTATACATAATGCAGAGAATAGTGTATCTGCCTGAAAAGTACATTGCGCACTTTCCAGAGTATTATTTCCAAAGTGTGCACCATTTAAAAATTCCAGCTTATATATGGTATACTCCATAAACATCCTCTTTTCTCTACATTAATCCCTGAAAAATCTGGTCAATCTCCTGCTGCAGCTTCTCATCAAGTTCACCTACTACAGTATCTGCCTGTACATCTTTAAATCGAACCTTGCCATATCCTCTGGAGCCATGTCCTCCAAGGTAATCATATTGCAGAAGCTTCATTCCTTCTGCAAGCATGCCCAGATCCTCTACTATCTCGGATTCTTCCTCTACTTCGTATATCATGTCCAAAGCAAATTCAGAACCTCTGATTACTCGCTCTATCTGTCTTGGATTGGCTACTGCTGTTAAACGGTTAATTGTATTTTCAAATTTAATTTCTGTAAGGCTTTGGGTTCCTCTCTGACGAAACTCATCTGCATTTGCCATAACCATATCTGCAATCTGAATACGGCTTCTCTTTATATTTCCTTTTTTAGCAGAGCCAAACAATCTGACAATTCTCCCGTTATCTTCATCAGGTTTTGCTGCTACAGTCTCATTATATTCCTTGGCAAGCAAAGTTCTCATCTTACCTTTCAGTGAACTTCCGGGTATCATAGGCAGATTCTCTCTGCTATCCTTGATTACCGGTGAATCCACTGCCCCGATTGCAGCGAATGCAGAAGAACCTCCGATATGCATTCCTGTAACCACTTCCAATTTACCTGTTATCTGAATCTTTGCATACATATCAACCACCTAATTATCCTTTCCACCATAGAATTTATGAAACGCTACCAATGATTCCATATATCGGTTAAACAATATATAATTCTTCCTGCTGCCTTTTATTTCTTTTAATATTTCCAATATCTTAGACTGCATCACAAAACTTTTTACAGGTTTATCTCTATCTTCATCTCTTCCCACTTCATAAACAACCCTGATTCTTAAATATTCTATCCTGCCTGCCAGGTCATCACCCAATTTATCATCCTGTTGCATGATTACTTCATTATAAATGTCACTGGTCATTGCAAGAATGCTTCTTATCTTTGAAGTCGTAACCATTGGCACACTTTTGCCTGTTTTGGGATTGGTTTTATTTTTGAGCTGAAGGATTACTTTCTCAGCTTCATCTGCATAATTATTTTCATTAATATACATCTCTATTCCTCCGTTTCTCTGACAAGATATGCATATAGTGTGATTGCTGTTTTAAGTTGTCTGCAGTTTTTCTCCTTTTGCAGCTTGTCCGTTTCACTTAGCCATTGATACATTTTCATGGAAAATTCTTTATACAACTCCTTCTGTTTCTCAGAAGCTTCCTTATCAGGCTCCAATCTGGCAATCAGATAAACAAACCTGGCAAAATTAATCTTGTCTGACTGACTCCTTATCAATTCCAGCATTCTGTACAGCAGTGACTTTCCTTTATCTTCACATTGGTCGAAGAAGTTCTTAATCGTATTGAATTTATCTGCTATGACCTCATCCTCGAATTCCTGCCATCCATAAGTACCGTCACTAATATGTGAAACTGCATCATCTTCATATTCTTCATGAAAAGCACCATCCTCCAGTATTGTAATTGCATTTTTACCTGGCTTGTGCTTGGAGCTTTCCTCCTGATGCGCAACCTCCTGTGCAATGATGCTGACAGGATAACTGTGTGGATAGATACCAATACCTGCTGATATCGTAAGTGTTCCTTCTGTATATGCTTCAAGTCCACGTCTGACATCGACAGCTAATTCTATTACATCATTCCATGCTCCGACTATAAATAAGTCATCTCCACCTGAATATACGATTGTTGCATTTCTATGATCTTTCTTTTTACCATCCATGGTATATTGTGGTTCGTTCAATATTTTATTGATATACAGCTTGAAAAACAGAGATAACTGTCTTGATAGCGTAGCCGTTCTTGACAATGTTACATAACGATTCCCATTCTTCGTATCATTAAAACCGGCAACAATTGCCTGTCCCAGATTATCAACATCCGCCCTCAGTACAGCTATTCTGTCTATACCATCAGCCATTCTGGCGAATTCTTCAAAGGAGCTTCCTGTTGTATAGTCTCCTACCCACAATTTGGCCGCTATATGCTTCCCTGTATACATTTTGTTCTTGCCATATGCCCTGACAAAGTAAATATCATTCTGCATCCTGTCTTTTAGCGTCTCTTCCGTATCGGTAATCAGCTTACAATCTCCCGGTAACGGCAATCCATCTACCTGTGCATCCATTGTCACTGTAAAGATCTTCGCCTGTAGTACTTTGGCAGAGAATTTCTCGATATTTTCACATACACTGCATCTTCCCAGTTCATTTACCTGTCCGATTCGTCTGCATACGCTACATTCTCTGTCATAATCCTGCACATTCCTGTGATTGAGCATCTTAATGTCACCGGCAGAATACCGGTTGCTTTTCTTCTGGGACAGCATTGCACTTAGCTGCTGAAACAGACTGCTATAACTTCCATTTGGAATATTATGGAGTTCATTACAACTGCATGGCACATATCCACCTGCTATATATAATGACACCTGAAAATTCTGTATATACCATTGGTTGATTTTCCTGCAGAATGCATCAAATCTCCTTCTCACTTCTTCTGTATTGGGCAACAGGAGATAACAGTGACCGCCACCACAATATATCAGGCTGGCTCTGGATAAGCTCAAATCCTGTAAAAGCATATCTATGATATGTTCCATCATGATTTCAAGATAGAAGGATCTTGAGCGCAGTGTTTTCAATGCATTCTTCGTTGATATTGTGTAGATAAATTTCTGGATTCCCGATATATCCAGAGAAGCCAGCAGGAAAGCCTTTTCATCATAGAAAGAAACTGCATTCCGAAACAGTTCCTGTTTATAATCAGTTATGTCTTTTCCTTTTAAATATGCATAAATACAGCTTGCTGCCGCGGCAGTCAGCTTCAGGTGGTCATACAGTGAAATATCTGCAACCTCCTGTTTGGAGGTAGAAGACGGTACATATGACAGATTTGCTTCCAGTACTTCCAACAGGGAATTCACATACTCTGTATTCCATTCAATTCCTTTTAAATTATCCGATATATTCTGCAGGATGATATTGTATTGTATCTCGTCAAACTCTCCCTGCATGGGTACAGGATAATTAATCTCACCATCCGGGTTCAACATCATTGGCCTATAATACATGTTTCCATGATTACCATTCAAAAGGTTGAATACCGGCTGCATTGTCGTGTGAATCTGGAAGCCGGATTCTGCTTCTTCCTTATCTCTTCTGTCTACAGCAGAGGCTATATTATCTGCTATGTATACAATATAAGCAAAATCATCCTCAGAAATCGAATCCCCCTTTATGCCATCTGCATGATGATATCTGACGCAGTTCAATATTTCTTTATCAGTCAGTCCTATCTGTTCTTTCAGATAGTCGTAGCCGCTCTGACTGTGTTTTCTTTTGTCCTGTCCCTGCCGATACACAACTTTGCCGATATCATGAAGCAGTGCTCCTATGACCAGTTTTACTTCTTCATCTTTCACTGTTATATCTACCTCCCTCTGTCATTTTAAATGCTCCCATTCCCATTGCTGTCTTCACGCCAACACCTGCATATTCACCGAATCTGAATAGCATTCTTGCATATGCCGCCATTGTGTCTGCTCCATTGATCTTCACTGTAAAGTCACCAATAAATGCAGGGATTATAACACCCTCCAATGGGAATCCAACTGTACGTAAACGGTATTTTATTATTTCACTGCTGTCTGCAAGCATATTCAGGATATCTTCATCCATCATTTCCATATCATCTGAAATGGCACTGTATTTATTCATCAGGCTCTGATAAAACAAACGCATATCCGGGTACACAATATATTTTCCTCTTTGCTTAAAAGAAGCCGCCGTAAGCAGTTCTATATGAAACATATGTTTAGGTGGGACACTGTAAAATTCTTTCACTATGTCCTGCTGCTTCTTTTCTATCTGTGTTTTGTTCAGGATATGTACTGTTTTATTCTGCTTTTTCATGATGAATTCTTTAAAATCATCATTTGATAAGGGAACTATGATCTGCTCCCTGGCTTCATCATCCAATGTATTGATGCACCACAGCACTCGATTGTCTTCTTTATAAATATACTGGCTGTAGGGATGTCTCTGTTGCATATGTAATATATCAGCATATGGTTCTGCAATGTGTTCAAACAACACTCCCTGCAATACAGAAGATCGTTTGTACGAGATCTCCGTGTCGTCCAATTCCATAATTATCCGATTCACTTTTCTCCTCCAATTTACCCATAAATATTATATTTATATATTACAATATCTGCGTTAT
>ULVM01059482.1_pt1 | contig 11035 bp, 9 predicted proteins | sample 1959451 | NCBI WGS metagenome assembly ULVM01 (sample SAMEA4835786, study PRJEB28245) | human gut metagenome | biome: gut microbiome; material: fecal sample | place: Denmark | collected 2008
TGGTTATCTGAGGTACTGCCCTGTGATGGCTGGTTTTTGTTGTCTGAGGTACTGCCCTGGGGTGGCTGGCCTTTTCCGTCTGGGGCACCTCCTGGCTGCTGACCATCATTGTTCTGACCTGGCTGACCATCTGGCGCCCCACTCGGTACTCCGCCAGGTCCCTGCTCAACTGTGATCTCTGTATCAGAAACCGACTTCACACGTCCCATTACCTCATTCTGGCTGTCCTGGGCGCCGCTTTCTGCTGCTGCCTCTGTAGCCTGTGCTGCCGTAGTACTCTGGCTGCTATTTCCTCCACAGGCTGACAGCAACATAGCACTGGTGATCATCATGCACATCATCACACTGCCCCTGCGCAGCCGTCTTCCAATCTCTCTTTTGGTCTTTCTGTCATTTCCCATTCTATCTCTATATCTGCTCATAATCGCATTGCCTCAACTTTCATCTTTTAAAATCATTTTCTATCTATTTTCTCTTACTGTACCCAGACACCGTCACCATTTACATAATAACCATCTGGTGTAGTTGTATTCACTAACATAGCACCGCTTTCACCACAGTAATACCATGCATCTTTATATAAGATCCAGCCAGTTTTCATGTAACCGTTTTCATCAAAACAGTACCAGAGATTGTCAATATACTGCCAGCCGTTTGTGGTATAGCTGCGGTCTGCGTTGCAGTACCACCAGCCTGTATTGTCTTTCAGCCACGCACCAGTACCGGAAGATGTCGTATTGGAAGGTGTATTTCCATTTGAAGAACCTGAAGAACTGATCTCCTGTGCTTCGCTTGAAGAAACATACCATGAGTCAGACTCTTCCCAGCTTCCCTTATTAGAAGTGTTGTACACGCCTCTTACTTTAAATGTATAATAACCGTTCTTAGTTATGTAGCTTGAAAAATCATAACTGGTGCTGGTAGTCGTCAGCACGCTGGTCACTGCACTGCTTCCCCGGTAAAGCCGTACTTCATACTTTTTTGCATCATCACTTTCTTCCCAGGAAGCCGTCCCGTCTGACTCATCCCATTCCAGCCCGCTTACATCCAGATCATGATCACTGTCATCATCATCCAGGGCATCCAGTGTTACATATACGATCAAAGTATCACTGGAGCTTCTGCTGACTGATGTAACTGTACCGTCAGAACCGCTTAAGCTGACACTGCTTTTTGAAAATCCGGAAGCAAAATAATAATCATCATCTGCATATAAAGTGATCTTTAATTTCGGTTTGTCGCCATCATCCCACTCGTCGCTTGGCTCATTGGTGATCACCACATCATCTATATCAAATTTAGAAGAGGATGTGGAAACGGTTACATCGCTATCTGTATCCCCAGCCTCGATTTCTGATTCAATAGAAAGAGGGACAGAGTTTATTTTTGTTCCAGTAGCAGCCAGAGCCGTTGTATTCGGTACAGACAGCATGCAGATCGCAGAAGTAAGTGCAGTAAGTTCTTTTATTTTACCCTTAAGTTTCATAGAATTGCTCCTTTCAACCCGTATCAAATATATACGGGCATTTAGCTTTTTTATTTTTCTCTTATCTTTTCTCTTACTTGTCTTTCATTGACTTAAACTATAACGGGATTTTTTGACCAGATTTTGGTGATTGTGTGAAAAAAATGTGAGAAAAAAAGTGCTGGGCTATGGATTAAAATCCATGCCCAGCACTTTTTTAATGGCTGTTGTTATTCCGGTTTTACGCCCGATGATATCAAAAGGAAGATTCCTCCAAGGATAAAGGCCAGCGGGAGTATGATCCCCATAATAACACTTCCCACACCGCCTTTTCGGTTTTCTTCCCTGAATTCTTCTTTTGTAAGCTCTCCTTCCCTCATACAATCGGCTGCACTGCCTGTGAATCTTAAGGTATCTCCATCCTGGATCCCGATCACAGTAACTGTGGATCCATTCCCATATTTGGAGCTTGAGTATTCGTAACGGAAATCGCCCTCCTGCGGATAACGCTTTGTCTGATCCATCGGCTGGATAAAGAAGGTCTGTGAATAGTTTCGGTCCTTTACCACACTATATCCCTGCTGGTTCAGCTTCTCCTCATCATACTGTGCACGCCCATCAAGCATGATCCGGTCCATGTACTCCTGATCCAAATGGAATCCACCCACATCTACCTTTGCAGTATAATCCTTCATTTCAGAGAGTCCTGAGCTCCACTCCAGATATTTATTATAATACCCCCTCGCCTCTATTTTTGTCTCTTTATCCGTTAGCTTCAAGGTCTGCGCCTTTCTCATAACACGCATAGTATCAAAAGAAATCCCGATCTCATCATCATATGCCGGTTCCACGATTTTCATCTCACCGCAGACAATGACTGTTTTTCCGTCATTTGCCGGATCATACGCCCCGCGCCCTACATATACAGCCTCATTCTGGGATTTTCTTCCCTTCGGCATATCGATAAAGATCATTTTGATCGTAGCGATCGCAAAAAAGCCGCCAAACACAAACAGGATTATGGCACCGATCTTTTTTATGGTACCCATAGACTCTCCCTCCTTTTACCAGTGAAATTCCCCCAAAATCTTTTTGTACCTGAAGCTCAGCCACAAAAGCAGGTGCATAAGAGACTCCGGGAGGACATCGTGCTATACGCCTGGAATTTTATGACCACGGATCTGCTGCTGCAGGGATCCGTATCCCGGCAAGAAGCTGCTGTTCCCACAAAAACCACTGTCCCGTAGATGGTTTTTTACGGAGTTTTAATGGTCTCGGACTGTCTGCGCCGCTGCAGTTTACATAAAGTGTCAGATATCCTTCCGCAAGCTGGCTTCTGCTGTATGGATTCTCTGATACAACTACACGATATGGCATTGACGGCGTATAGTTATTCTCTGGGGAAGATCCTGCAAAAAATGACCGCATCAGATATTCTTTTCCCCGGAACCGATCTTTTAGAAACTGTTTATCGATCCCATTTAACGGTCTTGGTCCCCTTAAGAAATCCAGCATCCGGACTGCATCCTCCTGATTTTCCGGAAATCTCGCCAGTGCTGCAACCGTAAGTGCCGCAACCTCTTCCGGGACAGTAAGCGCCGCCTGAGGCATTGCCGCAAGTTCCTCTACTGTTGCTGGTAAGCGTTCTAATGTGATCTCCTTCATAAGATTTCCCCCTCTTCATTCAATTAATTCCCACTCTCCAGTCAGATAATCCATACGGTATACCCCTTTAGTGGTTAATGCATAGTAGCCTTCCCGGACATACTGGCTTCCATTGTCGCTGATCAGCACATAGACTCTTCCAGGCTCTCCGTAAATCTCCTCTGATTCCTCCTCATAAATACTCATACCCTGTAAGATCTTCTCATGAATCTCCGGCACATGCGCAACGTAATCCATGTCATCTGCAGCTCCTTCATCACCGGCGCCTTCACCTGCTGCTTCATCCATTGCGCTCTGTGGTAAGTAATAGAAGGTGGCAGAATCATTGCCGGTATACGGGAAGAAAGAATCACCGCTCAGATCCTGGATGTACAAAGTATCATTCTCCGTCTGCATCCGGATCGTACCATTCCGCTCTCCATCCGGCGTATTGAGCCAGTACTCATACTCCCACGGACCGGTCTTCTCATCGGATCCATACTCAGCCGGTCCGCGTGCTACATAGGTTCCGTCCCAGTAGAAACGTATTTCCTCGCTGCCATCTACCAAAAGGCCTCCATAATACAAGATAGAAGTTGGATTTCCGGCCAGATCCGTCTGGAGTGTAACATTATAGAAAAATGGCTGTCCCTGATCATTTACATTCCCATCACAATACCAGCTTCCGTCCATGTTGTAAAGATATCCGGTATTCACAAACTCATTCATAACATTCAGCGTAACAAAATCCTCGTTTCCGAAAACCTCTCCTGCATACAGATTGTACTCCGGACACCAGCTCGCCGATCTGTTCCCATTCTGCGCTGTAAGCATCACATTTGAATGCAGATCACTTATATTACACTTTAAAAGGAAGGGAAGTCCGTCCGATATACGGGCAATTTCCTCACCCTTTACATCCTCAAGTGTATTCTCATTCCATGTATTCCTGTTGACTGCGATTGTCCAGTTCTCACTTGCCGGAACAATAACATACCACTCATCTCCGTCGCATTCAATCCGGTGATCCGCCGGGAGATTCTCCAGATATGGGAAAAGGATCTTAACCTGTTCCTGTCTTCCTCCACCTGTAAAATCTGCCGTATAGTCGATAAAATACACACCAGCCGCAGCAGCCAACTGATTCACATATTCCCGGTCCTCAACAAGTGCACTCTTTCCTGTCTCCGTCATCCAGGTGCCACTGGAGACCGTTTTCTGGATTTCCCCATCCATTGTCTCACGGACCGGCTTACGGACTGGCTGATCGCCATCTGCAGTGATCTCTGTGTCAGACTCCGTCCCTGTCTTCTTTTTCATAAACCGGCTCATATCGTTCTCTGTTTCGTTTCCGGCCACGCCCGTTTCTTCCTCGGATACTGCATCTGGATTCACCATTCCGCCCTTATCCTTTATATCCAGGAGCGCACAGCCGATAAACAGCAAGCACATCAGGACCGCCAGAACGATCCGGCTGACACTCAGAAATGATCTTTTCGTTTCTAACGATTTTGTCATGCTCCTCTCCCTCCTTCTATGCACTTCGCACTTTCTTCCGGGTTATCCCCACATGATCCATCACGCATCAGCCACCATACTCTGAATAATCCTCAACCATGCGGATGGAGTGATACTGCTCCGTTCCATACATCTGAACCATCAGGTCATTTCCGTGGATCGTCGGATACATCCATGCAAATACTTTTCCTCCTGCATCCTCGATCACATAGCCATCCATTGTATTAAACAGACGGAGATCCGTCTTTGTATACAGGAAATCTGCTTTCTGATCATATGCCTCATAATCTACACACCCCACCTCGATCCGGTCTTCCGGTCCCGTCAGAGGACGATCCGTATCACCAGAGGTATACATGCTGAAGCTCCAGTTTTCATATAGTATCTCATCTGGATTCTGGAACATTGACTTATAACGCCCCGGTGTGATCAGGCACATTCCCAGCTGTGCCTGCCATTTTCCATCCGGTCCTACATAAAAACCATCCGGCGTCATGTGATTTTTTAAGATATTTCCATTCTCATCCAGATAGATGTAGCTTCCGTCCTCCTGTCTTACCCAGCAGGATGCATCTGTCTTTTTCTGGTAAGTACCGTTAAAGAATTTACTATAGGATGCAGATGCATCCACATAAAGCATATCTCCATTTAATGACCAGATTGCCGGAATCTCATGGACCTCCAGTGTTTCCGCCTTTGTCCGTGTCCCGTCCGTAAATTTCAGGGCATCCACAGATGGCTCACCATTCATGACAAAGGAAATATATACATAGTCCTGATCCGTATCTGTCACTGTAACACGCTGTCCGTCAGAACGATAGTAGGTTCCGTCCCATGCCGACCGTGGCGATACGCGTGTCCATCCGTTCTCCGCAAACGCCGTGACCGGCATTGCAGCTGCCATAATAACGGCAATTCCTGCTGCAATCCATCTCTTTTTATCAAAACCTTTCATTTCCATCCTCCTCTCCGTATTGATCCTTTTAAAATTTTCCGCCGCCACCGCCATGTGTGGTTCCAGAGGAAGACCTATGAGTTGAGCTTCCGCCGCCACCGCTGCTGCTGCTCTTTGTCTCCCTTTTCACCCGGTTCACATTGCTGTACAGGAACAGATCCTGTTTTCCTGTGAGATTCATGCTTCCCGGCCGTACATAATTGGCTGCTGATTTCTCTTTTCGTACACTCTTCAGCTGTGCCTTCATGCCCTGGACAACTGCGATTCCAAGAGCAGCACCAATTACGATACAGACAAGGGGTACTATCGGAGACATAGGTTTTCTCGGAACATCATCCTCGTCAAAAGGATGGCCTGCACGCGCCTGATCGATCAGATCATCACAACACGCTGCATAGATGCGAAATGCCTCTGCATAATCGCCATCTGCAAGGGAATCCAGCATCTGACCTCCCACATACTGGATACCAGCATCCGTAAATGCCGTGATTCCGTATCCACAGGTGGAGATATGCCATTCCCGTTCCTCCATACTGACCAGGAACATCAGACCATCCCGGTCTGCGCCATAGCCGAAATTACAATAATCATAAAGATCATCCGCACAGGCTTCAATGCTGTTGTAACCATCCAGATTATTTACGGTAGCGATCGTCACATCCATCTTCTGGCGTTCACTGAGTTCATCCAGCAGCCCGGTGATCTCATCTGCTTCCGCATCAGAAAGAATATATGCAGTATCTAAAAGCCGTTCATATTCACTTGAAAAACCGTCCGCTGCATAAACAGCAGTGCAGAAAGCGGAAGCCATGAGAAGCACGGCAGCTGCCATTCCGATCAGTTTACGTCCTGTTCTTTTCATCTTCTCCACTCCCCCTTCTATATGATCCGTGCCAGCCATAAAAGCCAGCTGACACCGTAAGCTGCTATTGCAAACACTGCGGAAAGCCCTATTGTCCAGGTTTTTGCTGCCTTTTTATCTACCGGCAGATCACCTACGAATTTTCCACTCTGTCCGTTCATGGCGAAACGGTACTGTTTTCCATTCCATGTTGTATTTAAGATCCAGACCGGGTAAAGTGCGTATTTCGCACTTCCGTCATGAAGCCTTACACTGCTCTGTTCTGTTGTCACTGAGGTATAGCCGGTTACTGTCGATTTGAAATTATCCTCTGTGGAGCGTTTTACGCGCTCATTCGCACGGGCAATACTCTCCTCTGCTCCAACATCATATTTATCTGCCATATAGCCCGCAAGATATGCTGTCTGGAACGGGACTGCCTCTTTAAAATCAAAAGGTTCGATGGATTCCATAAGATCGTCCTCCATCTTCGTTGATCCGTCTACCGGAACCCGTGTAAAGCCAATGTTTCCACTGCGTGCTACCATGAAAAACCTTGTTTCCGTATAATTATAGTTTTTATCGCTCCAGCTTCTGACCTTTGTCGCACGATAGCGGATATCCGCATCTGCATCTGTATCAAACAGCCAGAAAGGAACGTAAATGCCCTTGATCTCATCAATATGGTTCTGATCCTTAAAGACCTTCGGAAGGAGCCGTTTTCCTCTCAGATGGCGCATCAGACCGGCCTTTGCCGCCTTTTTATCAAGCTTGAACGGAATCACATAATCCGGCTTTAATGCTCCCGAAAACTGTCCGGTCACGACGATGGGGTTTCCACAATACGGGCACGCAGATGCTGCCATGCTCTCATCTCCAACAATCTCGCCGCCGCAGGACTGGCACTGATAGGTGTGAAGGCCATTTGTCTCTCCCTCACCCCATTCTGTTCCTGCACTGGTGTCCCATACCATTTCATCCGACTTTTCCTGATTCAGTGCCTCATCATATCCCTGAAGTGCCTCCATCTCAAACTCCGTATCGCAGTACGGACATTTCATCTTCTGGATCGCACTGTCAAAATGGATGGCACCACCACAGCACGGACACTTATATTCCTGTATATTTCCCATACTCCTGTTCTCCTTCCCTTTCTTTTCTCCAGATCCCTAAAGGGCGCTGCCTTTCTACGGCAGCGTATCCTCCAGGTCAATGGTTAGGATCCCTTTTTTCTTTCCTAACAATTGTGAAAACTCTGCTTCCAGCGTCTTTTTATCACCATCCGGCAGACTATATGCAGACTTCACTTCAATTGTTTTCCCCGGCATGATCTCAGTCAGCTGTGTTTCAGCGACCGTTCCCTTGGAGTTCCCATCCTGCAGCACAGTTGCCGTGTTAAGACCGATCCCATCAAGAAATACCTTTTCTGACACTGCCCAGAGATAAGAGGTTGCCTCTTTTCCATTATTGGTAAAATCCAGAGTCAGGACCAGGGCTGACTGACCGTCTGCATCCGGCGTAACGTCAACTCCCTTATACCAGATCTCATAATCGTCCAGAACAATGTGATCGGGATCCAAAGGAACCTCCGATGCCTTCTTACAGGCTGCAAATCCAAGAGACATTACTCCAGCCAGGAGCAGGAGCAGCCAGCGGTGCTGTTTTCGCTTCATATTCCACCCCCTGCTGCCTGTATTTATTTAAACCATTCTTCATCCGGCTCTGTAAATTCTGCAGCTTTGATCATGGCATCCAGGAAATCCAGTGATTTCTGGAAGTATACAGTTTCATTCTCGTTCAAAATCTTAACAGCCTCTGCCGTTTCCTTCATATCCATATTAGAATCATCTACATAGGTATATGCGAATGCACGATAATAGTTATCTCCGACCTGAAAACGGACATCGGTGCTAAGATAACCTACAAACTTTGTCTGTTTGATATGTGCAGGATAACCGGCTATGGTGTAGTCGGAATATCCTTCTGTCACTTCATAGGTTGCTTGATTGATCGTAGAGGTCATAAGGCCAACAAGTCTGACCGGAATCTCATCTGTCTCGTGGATCTCTGAACGGAGCTGATGCACACAGTAAGAATCCGCAGGCTGTGTCACTTCAGCAGTTACTCCATTGTATTCAAAGCTTTCTGGAAGAGAACATGTAGGAGTTCCCATATATTTGCGTCCGCTGCGGTCCTCCTTGCCTTCATAGTCTGTTGCCACCGTAACCGTATCAAGGAACAGATCTCTTGTCTCCTTCAGCTCTGCCACCTGGGCATAGCTGTCATCTCCGGCCCAGAATTTCACCAGCATATAAGTTTCTAATCCATCCGCATATTTACCGAAATCGATCAGATAATTCCAGGATGTAGTTCCTGTTTCAAATGTTCCCGGATAATCCCGGATCGTGATTTTTTCCTTGCCATCCATCTGCTTCTCAAGACTTTCCAGTGTCGTTGCTGTAAGCTGGATCGTCACATACACTGATTGATCCTCATTGATCTTCGCTTTATAAACATTTTTCTGCACCGGTGTAACCGGATCTCTTCCATCCCGGTTTTCTACTTCCCATTCTCCTTCCTGTTTTGGAAGATAGAACTTTGCCTGGATCTGAAGCTTCTGGTTCGTCATGGTGATCTCTTCAGCATTTTCCGGTATCTTTGCCTCTGTCTCCAAAGGCTCTGTTTCTTTTTCTGTAGTTTCTTTTGCCGCAGCTTCTGTTTCTTTCGCTGCCACAGCCGTAGTCTCCTGTGATGCCTGAACGGATCCTTTGGTTTCCGCCGGCTTCTTTTCACCGCCACATGCAGTCAGGCTAAGTATCAGCATTGCTGCCAGAGCAGCCGTCATAAATCTACTTTTTTTCATTATCCGTTCCTCCTTTTCCACCGGGATGCACTCTCGCAATTCTAACAACATCATCACTTAATTAGTTCTGTCTCCACCGTCAAAAGGATCTCCGCACTGCGGACAGAATTTCGGTGGATGTGCCGGATCTGCCGGCTCCCAGCCGCATTTGTCACAACGGTACCGGATCGCCTCCGGCTTCTGCGCGCCGCAGTTCTGGCAGAATCTTCCGGTATTTGTCATACCGCAGGAGCAGGTCCAATTTCCACTCTGTGCCATATTTCCGTTCTGCATCATATTTCCATTCTGCATCATATTTCCATTCTGCATCACATTTCCGCCCTGCATCATATTTCCGTTCTGCATCATATTTCCATTCTGCATCACATTTCCATTCTGCATCACATTTCCGCCCTGCATCATGTTTCTATTCTGCATCATGTTTCCGCCCTGCATCATTCCGCCAGCCAGCATTCCTGCACCTGTCTGCAGAATCTTATTTACCATTCCCGGTCCGTCCATCATCTGATCTGCAAGGACACTGGCCGGCATCGGCTGATTTAATAAAACAGCAATGATCTCATCGGACATACGCTGGTATTTCCGGTAATCCGCATTATACTCCGGATGTACCATGCTCTGGCGTCTGTTGCTTGTCAGTCTTCCGACTCCACCAAAACCACCACCGGACTGCTCATCAACAATCTCCACATCACTGGGATTTAAGCGGAAACGGATCTGGGTAAACCATGGATTTCTTACTCCGATCTCAATGTTAAAGTTATAGGAATAACAGAATCTCGGCGGATTATAACTGACCTCCTTGCCCTGTGAATCCTTCCTCATGATTTCTGTATCTTCTACATCAAGATCCAGATTACAGGAGATCACGTCAGAAAGGTTGATAATATCCGGATTTGCCTTTAAAAGGTCTGAAGAAGAGGTCACTACAAAGCGTTTTCCCGCTTCGTCAACCATAACTTTCATCCTCTCGCCAATGATACGCGTTGCCTGGAAGCGTTCCAGCTCTTTTCTGTTTTCTTCACGGTAAGCCAGCTGTTCCTTGATCTCCTCTACGGTAGACGATTTCCGTTCGGAAAAGAATGGGGAAAGCTTCGCCGCACAATCTTTACAGAGATTCCCATTTTCTAATTTCCGGTTGCCAAGAAGACCTATCTTTTCTCCACATACGTCACAGTATTTTTTATCAAAAAATCCCATATAAACCTCCCTTTCTAACAGATGTACTCTTGAAGTCCTGCCTGCACCTGATCTTGTGAGAACATACAGTTCCCTTAATTTTCATGTGCCGCGGTCAGATTCCCTTTCAGGAAACAACCGCGGCCAGTATGTTACTGTTCTTAATTTTTAGTTTTTGATATCTCCATCATCAAAGGGGTCACCGCACTCCGGACAGAACTTCGGTGGATTTTTCGGGTCTTCCGGCTCCCATCCGCACTTATCACAGCGGTATAACGGTGCTCCTTGCGGTTTCTTCGCTCCACAATTCTGACAGAACTTGCCTTTATTTACGGCTCCGCAGGAACAGGTCCAGCCTTCGCTGTCCGCCGGCTTCGGAGAACCGCATTCCGGACAGAACTTTCCGGTTACTGTTGCACCACATTTACACTTCCAGCCTCCTGCTGGCTCTATCTTCGGCTCCGGCTTCTTTGAACCACACTCCGGACAGAATTTTCCTCGCACCGTTGTTCCGCAGGAACAGGTCCATGTATCACCTTGTGGCTGTTCCGGCGCTGCCGGCTGTGGAGC
>ULVM01091357.1_pt1 | contig 11021 bp, 5 predicted proteins | sample 1959451 | NCBI WGS metagenome assembly ULVM01 (sample SAMEA4835786, study PRJEB28245) | human gut metagenome | biome: gut microbiome; material: fecal sample | place: Denmark | collected 2008
TCCTGCAAGTGTAGCCGTATTCTGGATTCTGGTACGCAAGAGTGCCACTCTTCTCGGATCTTCCTTATAGCTTACTCCGCGCTCCTTCTCCATCTCTTCGAACTTGGCAAGTCCCTGTTCGATCTTATCAAGTTCCATTTTGGTAATATCCATCTTCTTCTTCAGCAGATTCAGTCTTGAAATACAGTCCGCACTTACTCCAACGGTCACAGCTGTCCGCATCTCTGCGTCATTTCCGATCGTGGTAGCCCTGATTCCCTTGACTGCGCTGACATCTCCACCGATGATCTTCGCTGTTCTGCCCTGGATCAGAATAGATCCTCTGCACGCAACTGTGCAGTTGAGCAATACGTCTGCCTCCATATCTCCCTCTACCTGGATGACTGTATACTCAATAAACTTTGCATACAGATTTCCTTTGGTTCTGACATGTGCCTTGTTCCCTCCGACCATTCCACTTCTTAAAATGATATCCTTACCGGCTTCCAGATTACAGGCTTCCACGTTTCCATCAATCGTGATACTTCCGGTTGCCTTGATCGTAACTCCGGATTCCACACTGCCGTGGATCACAATATCTCCTGTAAAATCTATGCTTCCGGTAGTAAGATTCGCATCTCCGCTCACCTCATAGATTGGCTGGATCCTGATCTTATCATTCTCAATATCAATCTTCCCATCCATCAGCGAAAAATAGGTAAGGAAATCCTCACTTCGTCCAAAACCAGTTCCGCGAAGTGCTCCCTGTTCTCTGGCCACCTTTGCAGGAATCGGCTTTCCGGAAACTCCGGTTCCGTCTGTTCCCTGTACAGCCGGATGATATATTGCAATGACCTGATCCTTCTGAACCGACTGTACACTGTACATGGACCAGTAATCTACCGATCCGTCCGGCAGGATCTTTGGTTTTTTCTCAAGGTTCATATTCACCTTATATTCATAAAATCCATCCTGTCCCTCTACTGCCGGTACTCCTCTCGCCACCAGTACATCCTGTTCATATATCTCCTCATCGATGATTTTCTGAAGCTGTGCTTCATCGATTCCATAATTAATCTGGTTCACCCGCAATACATCATGCAGATATTCGATCGTATAATGTTCTCCTTCTTCTAATGCCGGAAGTCTGATCCATGCCTCTAAATCTTTATTCACAGTCTTTACTTTTGGTGTAGAAATATTTGGTAATGCCATCCTTCCAACTCCCTTCTTCCTACAAGAATCGTATATATACTATATAATACTCGTTTCCGACCTTTTTTTCAAGCAAGTTTTCTCCTTTTTCGCACATTTTCGCTCTGTAATTTGTGCACGTTGAACAAACCAATGACACACCCTGCCATAAAAATAACCGTCCACGCCACCGGCTAAGGAGACTGGACGGTTATTGCTCTATTTCATCTGTGCAAGACGCTCTTTGACCTGAGCCATCATCTGCTCATAGCCTGCAAGCTTGTCTTTCTCTTCCTGCACTTTTGCTTCCGGAGCTTTGCTTAAGAACTTCTCATTGGAAAGCATTCCCTTAGAACGCGCGAGTTCTTTCTCCAGACGTGCCTGTTCTTTTAACAGACGTTCTTTTTCTTTTTCAAAGTCTACTAAATCTTCCAGTGGAAGGTAAAGTGTTGCTCCAGGAATTACAACGGAAACAGCATCCTCCTCGATTCCTGTCTTATCTGCCTGTACTGCGATCTCGCTTGCACCTGCAAGGTTTACATAAACTTCTTTGTTTGATTCAAACGTGTCTCTGATTTTCGCATCGTCAGATACAATGAAAATCTTTGCTTTTCTTGATGGTGGAACATCCATTTCAGTACGGAGGTTACGAACACCTTTTACAAGGTCTTTGCAGTGCTCTACCATCTCTTCCTCTGCTGCAAAGTTCCATTCTGCTTTGTATTCCGGCCATTTTGCGAGCATAATGGTGTCTTCTTCCGGGTGAAGCGTACAGAAGATTTCCTCTGTGATAAACGGCATAAATGGATGTAACAGCTTTAATGCCTCTGTCAGTACCGTCTTTAAGGTCCAGAATGCTGCATTTGCAGATGCCGGATCATTCTCTTTGTTATAGGTACGAACTTTTGTGATCTCGATGTACCAGTCACAGAATTCATCCCAGATAAAGTCATAAACTTTCTGTACGGCGATACCCATCTCGAATTTATCCATGTTCTCTGTCACATCTTTTGCAAGTGTGTTCACTCTGGATAAAATCCATTTGTCGGCTGCCTTTAATTCATCGAGAGCAGGGGTTTTGATCTCTGCGCCCTCTAAGTTCATCATGATGAAACGGGAAGCATTCCATACTTTATTGGCAAAGTTTCTGGAAGACTCTACTCTCTCCCAGTAGAAACGCATATCGTTACCAGGTGCATTGCCTGTGATCAGTGTCAGACGAAGTGCGTCAGCACCATATTTGTCAATAACCTCTAACGGATCGATACCGTTTCCAAGAGACTTACTCATCTTACGTCCCTGGGAGTCACGTACCAGACCGTGGAATAATACGGTATGGAATGGCGCTTTGCCCATCTGCTCGTAACCGGAGAAGATCATACGGATTACCCAGAAGAAGATAATATCATATCCGGTTACTAAAACATCATTTGGATAAAAGTAATCTAAGTCTTCTGTTTTTTCCGGCCAGCCAAGTGTTGAGAATGGCCATAAAGCAGAGGAGAACCAGGTATCTAAGGTATCCGGGTCCTGTGTCATATGGGTGCATCCACATTTCGGACACTTATGAGGTGCTTCTTTCGCAACTACCATCTCGCCACACTCATCACAGTAGTATGCCGGGATTCTGTGTCCCCACCATAACTGTCTGGAAATACACCAGTCACGGATATTGTCTGTCCAGTTGAAGTATGTCTTCTCCATACGTTTTGGAAGTAACTGGATATCACCATTTTTTACGCCTTCAACTGCCGGTTTGATCATCTCGTCCATTTTCACGAACCACTGCTGTTTGATCATTGGTTCAACGGTTGTGCCGCAGCGGTCATGTGTACCTACGTTGTGGGAATGTGGAACAACTTTTACTAAAAGTCCCGCTTCCTCTAAATCTTTTACTAATGCTTTTCTGCACTCGTAGCGGTCCATTCCCTCATATTTTCCTGCTAACTTGTTCATGGTTGCATCGTCATTGATGACAACGATTTCTTCCAGGTTGTGGCGTTTTCCAACCTCAAAGTCGTTCGGGTCATGGGCTGGTGTGATCTTCACACATCCGGTTCCAAACTCTTTGTCTACATATGGATCAGCGATCACCGGAATCTCACGGTCTGTCATCGGAAGTTTTAACATTTTTCCAACGATGTCTTTGTATCTCTCATCATCCGGGTTTACAGCAACAGCGGTATCTCCGAATAAAGTCTCCGGTCTTGTCGTTGCGATCTCTACGAATCTTCCTTCCTCACCAACTACCGGGTAATTGATATGCCAGAAGAATCCGTCCTGCTCCTCATGCTCTACCTCCGCATCGGAAATGGATGTCTTACAAACCGGGCACCAGTTTACGATACGGGAACCCTTGTAGATATATCCTTTTTGATATAATTTAATAAAAACTTCCTGTACGGCATCAGAACATCCTTTATCCATGGTAAAACGTTCTCTCTGCCAGTCAGCAGAAGATCCCATTTTCTTTAACTGGTTGATGATACGGTTACCGTATTCCTCTCTCCACTCCCAGCATTTCTCTAAGAAACCTTCTCTTCCAAGATCTGCCTTGTCGATTCCTTTTTCTTTTAAGGACTGGATGACTTTTACTTCGGTTGCAATGGAAGCGTGGTCTGTTCCAGGCTGCCATAATGCATTGTAACCCTGCATTCTCTTGTAGCGGATCAAAATATCCTGCATGGTATTGTCTAATGCGTGTCCCATGTGAAGCTGTCCGGTAATGTTTGGTGGAGGCATCACAATGGTGAATGGTTTCTTGCTGCGATCTACTTCTGCATGGAAGTAACCGTTGTCTTCCCATTTTTTATAGAGACGTTCTTCAATGCCCTTTGGGTCATAGGTCTTTGCTAATTCCTTCATTTGTCTTTTCCTTTCTTTTTGCTTCGGCATTGCGAAACTCGAATTTACATTACGAACGTTGTGAAACCGTAACAAAATTTTCGAAGACACGCTTCCGCTACGTGTCGCTCGCAACGGTGCTAGCATGCCAGCCACAGCTAGCGCTATGACTGCCAAGCAAGAACCGGCGGCTCCCCAGTGTCTTCTCAAGCTTTCGTTACATTTCCACAACTCAATTCATATTTTCTACGAGTTTCGAAATTGCCTAACTAATTAATTCATCTTTTCTCCCGATGTGCACACTCGAGAGCAAGCGTGCAAAAAAGCCCTTCACATCCTTACGGATGCAAAGGGCGTGTCAACGCGGTACCACCTTTGTTATGTTGTAAAAACAACATATCTCTGCTGATTCGATTTTTCAATTCCACTGTCCATTGAAAAAGAAATCACTGTCCGGTAACGGGGACAAATCGTTCTCGCTTACTTCTGCTGCTTCTAATGATATACGGAAATTCTGCTCCGCATGATTATATCACGGGCTCTGCTTCTTCTCTGTAACAGACAGGTTCTGCGCGACGGTTCAAAAGCTACCTTCCACACAACATGTTCTGGTGACATTTCTCAGCCGGTGAATGTCATTCTCTTTCAGGTGTCTGTGTGTACTCCTCTTTCTCATCACCTTTTTATATCTTTTTTCATCATAAAAGCTAAAGTGGCATTTGTCAACTGATTTTTTATACGTGATTTTAATTTATTCATTCCTTCTTTCTATCCTAATAATTTCAACAGATTCTGATAGACATATTCTCTCAGAAAATCTGCCTCCAAGTCAAGCTCCATTTTTTTCTCTGCTGCGATGCGGTACATAAAATAGACCGAAAGCTGGGTTTCGACCGCGGCTCTTCGCAGGAAAACATTCTCCTCCCGGATCAGACCTTCGCGGACACCCTCCTCCACAATGCAGTCGATAATCTCGTTTTTTTCCTTATCACAGCACTGGTGTTTCATACGCTCATACTCATCTTTCAGATTCTTTGGTATCTCATAGGATTCCAGCACCATTTTGATCAGGAAAAAGACTCCCTGCTTTTCTTTTACATGCTCATCAATAAAATCCATGACCTCGTTAATTTTCTGCTGAAATGTTCTTCCACCTGTAGATATTACCTGAAGTTTTTCAAAACAGACTTTCACATAATATAAAATTGCAGAAGAGATTATCTCTTCCTTTGAAGAAAAATATTCGTATGCCGTTCCTTTTCCAATGCCTGCCCGGCCTGTGATATCAGCTACTTTTAAAGTGTTGATATCACAGCCTTCATTAATGAACTCAATGACTGCCTGATACATGGCAAGTACTTTCTGTGATGGATCGTGGATCAGTTTCTGCTCGTCCATTATAAGTCCTCCTCGACCATGCTCTTATTACGGTTAAATGCATCATAAATACATGGAACAACGATCAGAGTTAACAGTGTACCATATAACAAACCGCCAACCGTTACGATCGCCATTGGCTGCATCATTTCTGAACCTTCTCCAAGTCCGACTGCCATCGTGGACATGGACAGGATCGTGGTGAGTGCGGTCATAAGGATCGGACGGAGTCTCGTTTTTCCGGATTCGATAATGGCGTCTTTTTTCTCCATTCCGCCACGGCGAAGCTGGTTGATAAAGTCTACCATAACGATACCGTTATTTACGATAATTCCGGCAAGCATGACAAATCCGATCATTGCCACAACGCTGACTTCGTTGCCGGTAAAGTAAAGTGCGAACAGACCGCCTGTAAATGCCAGCGGGATTGTAAACATAATGATAAACGGCGACAACAGTGACTGGAACTGTGCTACCATGACAAGGTAAATGAAGATAACTGCCAAAAGAAGCATCAGATACAACTGATTCATCGCATCTGCGATCATCTCGTCCTCACCTGCCATCTCAATGGAGTATCCTTCCGGCAGATCGATCTTATCTAACTCTTTCTGGATCTCATTACTTAACAGACTGACATTATGGTCATCATCCACTCCTGCGGTCACACTGATATATCTGGTCTGCGCATCACGGTTGATCGTTCCTAAGGTGTAACCTTCCTCAAACTGTGCAATATCAGAAAGTGCTGTTTCTGTCTCGTTTCCTTCTCTGTCTGTATAAGTGAAGGTCAGGTTTTTGATATCAGCCAATGTAACATCGGACTGTTCCTCGCTCTGTACGTAAACCTGATACTCATTTACATCGGTAGAGATCGTTGTTGCGGAGGTTGACGATGTCATCTCCCCATAAACAAGCTGGAATACCTGTGCAACGGTCATGCCATATTTCGCAGCTTTTTCCTTGTCTACAGAAATGGTGAAAGACGGTGTCGTATTGGCAAGTCCATCATCCACATCCACAGTTCCCTCGGTGTTCTCTACGACTTTTGCAACTTCGCCTGCAAGTTCCTGCAGTTTGTCAAGATTATTTCCTTTTACATTGATCGTCAGTCCACTTCCCATAAGTGATGTCATATCAGAAGCGGAGGTGTCTGTTGTAACTTCGCAGTCCATGTCTTTTGTCAGTTCATCCAACTGTTCGATTACATCTGCGCTGCTCACTTCAGATTCTTCATCCAGAATCATATACATGGAAATACTGTCTGTAGAACTGCTTCCCATCATGGAAAGAGCACTTCCGCCTGCCATGGCACCAATGGTCTCAATGCCATCGATCGTCAATGCTTTTTCCACGACTTCATCTGCCATTTCTGTCAGTTCGTCAAACGTTAGTGTCTGATCCTCTTTTGCTGAAATCGTCGCACTGATCTGGTTCGTTTCCATATTCATATCCATGAAAGAATATCCTCTGGAAAATGCTGCCACAACACTTGTTCCAAGCAATACGATCACCGCGATAAATACGACCGGCTTGAAACGCAGACATACCGCTAAAATTTTTCCATAAGAATCTTTTACTTTGTCAAAGAAATTATGCCTGATCTCTTTTGTATTTTTTAATAATCCTGCTGCCATCATCGGCACGAAAGTCAATGCCACAAGAAGACTGGCTGCAAGCGTAAATGCAATTGTCAGCGCAATATCAACAAATAACTGTCTTGTGATACCCTCTGTAAAAATAATCGGTGCAAATACACAGACGGTTGTAAGTGTGGAAGCTGTGATCGCTCCTGTCACCTGTGAAGCACCTTCCACGGCTGCTTTCCGGATGGAATATCCCTCTCCCCGCAATCGATAGATGTTCTCGATCACGACAATGGAGTTATCCACCAACATACCAATTCCGAGTGCCAGACCCGACAGCGAAATGATGTTTAACGTAATATGCGTAAAGTACATCAGTACCACTGCAAAAACAACACTGAGCGGGATCGAACATGCTATTACAAGTGTAGGTTTGATGTCTTTTAAGAATAATAACAATACAATAATTGCAAGGATGGCTCCCACGATTATGTTTTCTACGACTGATTTCACGATCATGTCAATGTAAATTCCCTGATTCATGAGAACGCTCAAATGTAACGCTGTATTTTCTTTTTCCAGACTGTCAAATTTGTCCAATAACCGGTCTGTCACATCTCCGGTGGAATAGCCGGTCTGCTTTTCAATCGAAAGCATCACCGCCGGATTTCCATTTACTTTGGAATAGGAATCTCCGGAATTGTCAATGTATTCGATATCTGCCACATCTGACAGTCTGATCGGCTCGATACCATCCATACCAAGATCCATCAGAACGAGATTTTCAAGATCAGCTTTGGATGTCACCTCATCTCCGACTCGCACCAGATACTGCTCGTTCCCCTCTGTCACATAACCTGCCGGCATGGAGAAGTTCTGCGCTGTCAGAAGATTTTTTAAGGTATCCATTGTGAGGATCGTGTTCAGATCCGCTGAATCTTTTGCCTGTTCTTTTGCATCATCTAACTGGCTCTGTCCCTCTTCGATCTTATTTGCTGCAACAGCAAGATCCGCATATCCCTTGCTCATCTCCATGATACCGGATATCTGGGATTCATTTAAAGTCACTAATGCGTCATCTAAAGACGTTTTACCGTCTGCCACCTGTGTCTGGGCAGACTCGATCGTCGCAATTCCCGTCGCAATCTGCGTCTTGCTCTCACTTAATTTTGAGATTGCAGCAGGAATGTCTTTGTAAGAAGTCAACGTCACGCCTGCATCTGCAAAAGAGGATGCCTGACTCGTCAGCATCACATTGATATCATCCAGTTTGGACTGTAATGTCACGATCTGGCTGGCAATGTCACTCTCACTTGTATAGGAAGTCCCTGCCTGTGCATTGATCTGGGCAATGGCTGTGGATTCCATGTAGGCGACGAAATCGGATTCGCTGGCCGCATTTTTATATGCTTCTAACATTTTAGGATCTGCCTGTAAAGTTGAAATCACTGTTTTCAACTGATTCGCCTGTTCCTGTGTCATCTGACCATATTGAACCGCTGCTGCAAGCGCTTCCTCCACTGTCATGTCTGCACCTGTCATTGGATTTTTTGCTGTTAAAATTGCCATTACACCATCGTGCGCCTGATATAACTGCTTTGCCCCACTCTTCGCCTGGCTGACACCGTCTTTTGCTTTCTGTAAACCGTCAATCGCGCTCTGTAACTGCGTTGCTCCATCATAAGCTGACTGTAACGACTTGATTGCACCATCCATGGACGACTGTGATTTCTGAAGATCTGATAATTGTGTGGTCAGATCTGCTTCGGTGTTAAACAGTTGGATTTTATTATTAATGATCTCATTTTCACCTGCTCCAAGCTGGCTTCCCATCTCTTTTTCACTATCGGAAAGCTTCTTTTTCCCACTGTCGATCTGGGAAGATGCCTTGTCTAACTCTGCCTGTGCATCTGTAAACTGGGCATCTATTTTGCTCAGAATCTGTTCGTTTAAAGCATCTATTTTCTCCTGGTTCATAGTGACCTGAAGATCCGTATCAAGCACTCCTGTTGCCGTCACAGATGCCACACCCTCGATACTCTCAAGCAGTGGTAATAATTCATTGTCCACATAATTAGATCCCTCTGCCTGATCCATCCCATCCACATCCGCAGATGCGATCATGACCGGCATCATATCAGGATCGATCTGCATAATGACCGGTGAGCCCGCTGAATCCGGGAACTGTCCGGTCAACTGATCCAGCTGCTGCTGAATCTCAATCATAGCAGAATCCATGTTCGTGCTCTGCTCATACTCCAAAATAACCATAGAATAGTTATCATAGGACATGGAACTTACGTTATTAATATTGGAAGTCGTTGCCATTGCCGCTTCGATTGGCGATGTCACATCCTTTTCCACTTCCTCCGGACTTGCCCCCACATCTGTTGTGACAACGATCACATACGGCAGATTCATTGCCGGCAGCAGATCTGTTGTCATCCTCGTCAGCGAAACAACTCCTAAAACGATCACCAGTACAACAGCCACTAACACTGTGTACGGACGTTTTACACTATACTTTGGGATCATTCTCGTTCCTCCTGAAAAATTATATGTCTGATTGGCTATTGCATTCCCGCAAGCCAAAACCGACCGGTCGGTCGGCAAAAATCAGTTTACTCCTCTCTCATCAAAATGCAAGGAAAATCGGACAGAATTTAGAATTATTTTAGAAATGGAACAAAATTTCCTATTTACGCAAAAATGGAGTACCTATCGGTACTCCATCCCACGAGACTGTATCTTTCCAATATATAATAACAGAGGCTTTACTCTTTTTTGTTTATGACTGTTGTTCTACCAATTTCTGTATTGCCTGCTGCTCTGCTTCCGGCATCAGCTTTGATACCTCAATCAGAACGATCAGTTCTTTTGCATAGGAAGCAACCTCATCAAAACAATTTTCTACTGCTTTCATAATGACTGGCATGGAAATAACCTTCTCATCCGGGACATCAATAATCTCATCCACGTTTCCAACCTCAAGCCCAATCTTTGTACCATTCATGGATGCAACGATGATATTGTTGATTTCCTGTTCCGGATAATGAAACTGTTCTGCCAGACTGTACACTGCAATAACTTCTCCGTGCAGATTCATGATCCCATGAACCTGTGGCAGTGAATTTGGAATATTCACCACATTCATTCTTGTTTCAATGGATTCCACATCATTGACAGGAATACCAAACTTCACTCCATTTAACAAAAATGTAAGTAACTGCATTATAATCTCTGTCTCCTTTCTTATGATTCGATCTCGGGACATTTCGCAGTATCCATAAGACCTGCAAAAAGGGGACTGGCACAAAAGTACCGCCCCACTATTCTGTTCTCACCCTGTTCTATTCATCTTCGCTGTCTTCATCATCAACGATTGCTGCTGCCGCACCTGCCACAGATGAAACAACCGCTATCACAACAACGATGACAACCAAAAGTAATAAAATTCCCATGAAAACTAAAAAACCGCCTTCTGTCATGTCTTCCTCCGTTCTGAAAGGATTGTGCAGATTCACTTCTCAACCATTTCTTTTTTTCCAAAATCTGTGCCTATTATAGCACATTAGCAACTGGAAAAAAAGAGCCTATGTTTGATTATTTCAGATAATTTTTCTGATGTTTTTTAATATTGTAATCTTTTTCTGCTACATCAAAGGAGAACCGCCGTGATATGGGGAATCACGACGGTTCTCAGGGAAGGTTTTTTCATTTGTAGCTATATTCTAATTTATCCTTTTACACTGCCGAGGGCAACACCCTGTACGATGTGTCTGGATAAGATCAGATAAATGATAATAACTGGGAAGATAGAAAATGCGATCATCACATAAACCTGACCCATATCAAACTTCAGCCAGTCAGCTGCACGAAGCTGTGCGATTAAGATTGGCAGTGTCTTTTTCTTGTCATTGTGTAAGATCAAAGCCGGTACAAAATAATTATTCCAGCTGCTTACAAATGTAAAGATTGCCTGTACTGCAATGGCAGGTTTCATCAATGGAAGTACAATCTGGTTAAATGTATGGAACTCAC
>ULVM01025634.1_pt1 | contig 10995 bp, 10 predicted proteins | sample 1959451 | NCBI WGS metagenome assembly ULVM01 (sample SAMEA4835786, study PRJEB28245) | human gut metagenome | biome: gut microbiome; material: fecal sample | place: Denmark | collected 2008
CACATTCTTTTTTCGCTAAGAGTGAAGTAGCTAAAAACTATATATGTCTTTTGGGTGAAATAAACGGAATTGGAATATTATCCACGTTAAAATCAGAAAAAAGTTTTCCGTTTTGGAAAACTTTCTGTATCAGCGAGAAAGAAATGTTTCCCGAAATTTAATGTTAAAAGCTAACCAAGCTATTAGATTATCTTCTATCTTTGTATCCGGTTTCGGAGCTAAAAGAGGTTTAGTCAATGAGGGAACGCTGTGTAAATCGGCGACAGTACCCGCTGCTGTAATTCTCTAAGAATCCGCACAATAAGCCACTGCATCGATGTCGGTGTGGGAAGGTGTTGCGAGGGAGGGATAAGTCAGAAGACCTGCCGGAACTTTTTCTTTTAGTTATCAATATTTTAAATTTAAACTTTCGGGAGTTAAAGTTATGAACTACGCGGAAATTTGTATCATCAAACGTGATGGTAAGAGAGAAGATTTCTCTATCAGTAAGATCAAGAATGCAATTAGTAAAGCATTCAGTGCAACAGGTATTCAGGATGAGCAGCAGTTGGTGGCTGACATCACTATGAACGTAATCAGTCAGTTTACTACTCCTACTATTACCGTAGAAGAGATTCAGGATTTAGTAGAAAAGTCGTTGATGAAAGTACGCCCGGAAGTAGCGAAGAAATATATTATTTATCGCGAATGGCGGAATACGGAGCGCGATAAGAAAACCCAGATGAAGCAAGTGATGGACGGCATCGTTGCTATCGACAAGAACGATGTCAACTTGAGCAATGCCAACATGAGCAGTCACACGCCTGCCGGACAGATGATGACGTTCGCTTCCGAAGTAACCAAAGATTATACGTATAAATACCTGTTGCCGAAACGTTTTGCCGAAGCGCACCAGTTGGGAGATATTCACATTCACGACTTGGATTATTATCCGACAAAGACGACGACCTGTATCCAATATGATATGGATGACCTCTTTGAACGTGGTTTTCGCACCAAGAACGGTAGTATCCGTACCCCGCAAAGCATCCAGAGTTATGCTACGTTGGCTACTATTATTTTCCAGACGAATCAGAATGAGCAGCATGGCGGACAGGCAATTCCTGCTTTCGATTTCTTCATGGCAAAAGGTGTGGCCAAATCTTTCCGCAAGCATCTGGCATCGTTCATCAATTTCTATGTCGCCATGGAAAACGGAAATCAGGCCGATGAGAAATCCATCCGCACATTGATTAAAGAATATCTTCCGTCTATCAAGACTACTGAAGCCGAACGCGAAACATTGCGCATTGCTTTGGTGGCTTTACAGATTATTATAGATAAGGAACACCTTGCCCGTATCGTTGAGAAAGCTTATCAGCAGACTCGCAAAGATACCCATCAGGCCATGGAAGGATTTATCCACAACCTGAACACGATGCATTCACGTGGCGGTAATCAGGTGGTATTCAGCTCCATCAACTACGGTACGGACACTTCTGCCGAAGGCCGCATGGTGATCGAAGAATTGCTGAAAGCTACCATTGAAGGATTGGGTACAAGAGGTGAGGTGCCTGTATTCCCGATCCAGATTTTCAAGGTGAAAGACGGAGTTTCTTACTCGGAAAAAGACTTTGAGAAAGCAATGAAAGCGGAAAATATCGAAGAGGCAATGACCGACCGTTACGAGGCTCCCAACTTCGACTTGCTGTTGAAGGCTTGCCAGACTACGGCGAAAGCATTGTTCCCGAACTTCATGTTCCTCGACGCACCTTTCAACCAGAACGAGAAATGGAGAGCGGACGATCCGAAACGTTACATCTACGAATTGGCGACGATGGGTTGTCGCACCCGTGTCTTTGAAAACGTGGCAGGAGAAAAATCTTCTTTAGGTCGTGGCAATCTTTCATTCACTACGCTGAATATGCCGAGACTGGCGATTGAAGCCCGCATCAAGGCGGAAAACCTGATAGAGGATGAACGCAACAAGGATGCCATTGAACAGAAGGCAAAAGAAATTTTCATCGAATCCGTACACCAAATGTCCGTGCTTGTAGCCGATCAGCTTTACGAGCGTTATCAGTATCAGCGTACGGCCCTGGCACGTCAGTTCCCGTTTATGATGGGAAATAATGTGTGGAAAGGCGGCGGTGAGCTGAACCCGAATGAACAGGTGGGTGATGCATTGCGCAGCGGTACGCTGGGTATCGGATTTATCGGCGGACACAACGCGATGGTGGCTCTCTACGGACAAGGTCACGGCCACAACCAGAAAGCATGGGACACGCTGTATGAAGCGGTGATGGAAATGAATAAAGTGGTAAACGAATATAAAGAGAAATATAACCTGAACTACTCCGTTCTGGCTACTCCTGCCGAAGGACTTTCGGGACGTTTCACTAAAATGGATCGTCGGAAATATGGAAAAATCCCCGGAGTGACAGACCGCGACTATTATGTCAACTCTTTTCACGTAGACGTGAAAGAACCGATCAGCATCGTTGAGAAAATCAAGCGTGAAGCTCCGTTCCACGCCATTACGCGCGGCGGACATATCACGTATGTAGAACTGGACGGTGAAGCACAGAAGAATGTACGTGCCATCGCCAAGATTGTGAAAGTGATGCACGACGAGGGGATTGGCTACGGCTCTATCAATCACCCGGTAGATACTTGTCATAACTGTGGTTACAAAGGGGTTATCTTCGATAAATGTCCGGTGTGCCAGAGTGAAAGCATCCTTCGTATGCGCCGTATAACCGGTTACCTGACAGGCGATTTGAGTTCCTGGAACTCTGCTAAACGGGCAGAAGAACAAGACCGCGTAAAACACCTGTAGAAGTGAATTTATTAGGAACTTATCCTGAAACGATTGTCGATGGTGAAGGCATCCGGTACTCTATTTATCTTGCCGGATGTTCCCATCACTGTCCTGGTTGCCACAACCCGGAGAGCTGGAATCCGAGGGCGGGGGAAGAGTTGACGGAAGAAAAAATACAGTCCATCATCCGTGAAATCAAGGCAAATCCTTTGCTGGACGGTGTTACTTTTTCCGGTGGTGATCCGTTCTTCCATCCGGAGGAGTTTCTGCTTTTACTGAAACGGGTGAAAGAGGAGACGGGGATGAATGTGTGGTGCTATACAGGATATAGCTACGAAGAAATCAAGGCACAGCCCCGCTTGAGTGCTGCCCTTGATTATATAGATGTGTTGGTGGACGGACGCTTCGAGCAGGCTCTTTTCTCTCCGTATCTGGAGTTCAGGGGAAGCAGTAATCAACGGATCTTGAAGTTGAAGTAACGACTTTTCTCCACTAAAAAAACTTATTTTTCAAAGGAAACAAAAACACCTGTACCATTGTTTTGTTTACCTTTACGAAACCAAGTGAATCATTTTTCATCACAGAGTAACGCGGTGCTTTTTTTGTCGTCGGTGGTGTTTGTGTTTGCATCCCTGCGTTGCTTTATGGTGAAAAAAGAATGACTACTTACAAGAATAAGTTTTTATGGTACAATCGATAAATTCAACTCAAAAAATAGAGGAAACCGACGGATTGCCGATGCCTAAGCGTATTTGGGCGGTGGTGTCCGTTGGATTCGCTCTTTGTATGTCGGTATTGGATATTAACATCGTCAATATCGTACTACCCACGCTTTCGCATGATTTTGGGACTTCTCCCGCTGTAACCACCTGGATTATCAACGGCTATCAGCTGGCCATCGTCATATCGCTACTGTCTTTTTCCGCTTTGGGTGAAATCATCGGTTACCGGAAAGTCTTTCTTTCGGGTATCGGCCTGTTTTGCATCACTTCGTTGATCTGTGCCTTGTCCGATTCGTTTTGGACGCTAACCGTCGCCCGTATTTTTCAGGGGTTCAGTGCCTCTGCCATCACCAGCGTGAATACGGCACAGCTACGTTACATCTATCCGAAGAGCCAGATTGGGCGGGGAATGGGGATTAATGCGATGGTCGTTGCCATATCGGCTGCCGCCGGGCCTTCTGTGGCGAGCGGTATTCTTTCTATTGCCAGCTGGCACTGGTTATTTGCTATTAATGTTCCGTTAGGACTTACCGCATTGTTCCTCGGCATCAAACATCTGCCAAGGCAGGAGGAACGCTCGAAACGCAAGTTTGATTATATCAGCGCCATAGCGAATGCGGTTACCTTCGGCCTGCTTATATATACGCTGGACGGATTCGCCCATCACGAGGAAATGGATTTCCTTTTCATCCAACTGGTTGTATTGGCAGTGGTAGGCACGTACTATGTGCGCCGGCAACTCACGCAGACTACTCCGCTATTGCCGCTCGACCTGTTGCGGATTCCGATTTTCCGGTTATCCATCCTGACTTCCATTTGTTCCTTTATCGCTCAAATGTCGGCAATGGTTTCCCTGCCTTTTTTCCTGCAGAACACTTTAGGACACAGTGAGGTGATGACCGGACTTTTGCTTACTCCGTGGCCGTTGGCTACGCTGGTCACGGCTCCATTGGCAGGGTATCTCGTGGAGCGTATTCACCCCGGTATACTGGGAAGTATCGGGATGGTTTTGTTTGCCATCGGGCTTTTCTCGCTTTCCAGTCTGACTGCCGAATCATCTGATATAAGTATTATCCTGCGTTTGATGTTATGCGGTGCAGGCTTCGGATTGTTTCAGACGCCAAACAACAGTACAATTATCTCTTCCGCTCCTACGCAGCGTTCGGGAGGGGCCAGTGGGATGCTGGGAATGGCCCGCCTGTTGGGACAGACCACCGGAACAACATTGGTTGCCTTGCTTTTCAGCTTTGTCACTCATAGCCGGAGCACGGCTGTTTGCCTGATGGTGGGGAGTGGGTTTGCCGTTGTGGCAGCTATCGTCAGTAGCTTGAGGCTATCACAGCCTTCCACCCTGAAAAGAAAATAATGAAGTCCTGAAAGAGGATTAAGTCTTTCAGAACTTCACAGGAACATCATACAACATATCAGTAAGTAATCATTCAAGATGAACTTGAAAGATTTGACTTTCTAGTATTTCGTTTCCCGTATGACTTCTACCAGACGGCGGAAGTCTTCCGGATGCACATCACCGATGTTTCCGATACGGAAGGTATCTGCTTTTGAAATCTTTCCCGGGTAAATCACGAATCCTTTATTTTTCAGTGCATAATAGAATGTTTTGAAGTCGAATCCTTCATGCGGATAAAGGAAAGAAGTGATGATAGGCGACTGGATGTCATCTTCGAGCAGTGTTTTGAATCCGAGTGCACGCATTCCTTCCACCAAAATACGGTGATTTTCGCAATAACGTTGGTAACGTGCTTCTACGCCTCCTTCTTCAATCAATTCGGTCAGGGCTTGTTTGAAAGCACGGACAACGTGTGTCGGTGAAGTGAAGCGCCATTTTCCGTGTCCTTTTTCCATTGTTTCCCATTGGTCGTAGATGTCCAGGGAAAGAGAGCGTGCCACTCCTTTGCAATATTTTAATTCCGAACGGCGGGCGATGATGAATCCGAATCCCGGTACACCCTGAATACACTTGTTGGAACTGCTGATTAGGAAGTCGATACCGAGTTCGTTTACATCTAAGGGGATACCTCCGAAGCTGCTCATACAGTCTACAATCAGCTTTTTACCATGCATCTTGACGATGTGGGACAGTTCTTTGATCGGATTCAGGATACCGGTCGTTGTTTCGCAATGAACGAAAGCGACATGTGTGATATCGGAGTTATTGCTAAGATAATCGTCTACATATTCAACTGATACCTGCTCTGTTTCTTCAAAAGCCAGCATGTCGTAGTCGAGATGGTAATATTCTGCAATGTTGCCCATACGGTCGCCATAGGCTCCGTTGCTACAAATCAGGAGTTTGTCTTTCGGGGTGATGGTGGCGCCTAAAACGGCCTCCACGCAATAGGTTCCGCTTCCCTGTAAAAGGATGGAAGTGTATTCTTCCGGTTTTTTAGTGGCGATGTTAACCAGGTCTTTGCGGAGTTCCTGAACAATGCCGAGGTTGTAGTCTTCGTCCCATGTACACCAGTCGGTCATCATGGCTTCTTTTACTGTTTCAGAGGTGGTTAGAGGTCCCGGAGTTAATAACAAATATGGTTTCATAATGATGTTTTCTTTAGAAATGAATAAATAAATGATTTTGTTTCTTTTCTGATTGTTGGGTGCGGGCTTGAATGTTAGTTGCCGGCGTTGATCGTTTCAATCAGTGCGGGAAGTTCTTCGATAGTGCGTATCACGTAAGAAGCTCCTGCGGCAAGCATGCGCTCTTTGACATCGGCGATGCGGGCTTCGAGTTCGGAGGCAGGCATTGATTTTGTTTCTGCTTCGGTAAGTGCCATTTCATTGCTGCCGAGAATCACGCCTACACTATACACTTTCGCGTTCACTCCTTCGAGAATATCGGCAATCGTATCACCCACTTTTATAACGGCGTCGAGGCTGGGGACTGCTAATTTCGTCAGGTTCTCAAAAATCATGTAAGGAGCGGGACGTCCGGCGGGAAGTAGGTTGGGAGTGGCGCAATAATCCACGTGGTATCCTTTTGCCTGTGCGGCGGGGAGAACTACATCCATCATTTCGCGGGTATAGCCGGTGGTCGATCCTATTTTAATACCTGCGGCACGCAATTTTTCCAAAGTTGGGATTACTCCCGGAATAGGGTCTGTGTAGTTTTCGAGAGAGGCGAAGAGATGCTTCTCGAAAAGGCGGTTTAGTTCTACCACGTCTTCTTCCGTCCAGGCGCGTTGGTAACGGGCGGTAAACTGTTCGTTCACGTCAGGCATGGAAAGTAGTTCGCGGATGTGTTGAATTTTGGGTAGTCCCATTGGTTTGCGGGTCTGTACAACATCGATTACCAGTCCTTTTTCGGCAAATGCTTCGATAAAAGCAGCCACGGGGGCAAAACATCCATAGTCAACGGCTGTACCAGCCCAGTCCATAATAATACATTCAATCTTTTTCATTCTTGTTTCTATATAATATTGGTTTATTCGTCAGAAATTAGTAAGAAGCGAGGGAGGGGACGGGGCAAGATTCGTTCCCGCGTATTTCACCCTGTTTCCCTTTTCTGTATTTTTGTGTCAGATAAATCATTGCTAAGGTGAACGCAAAGGTGCAGACGATTCCTACTGTCCCTGCCATCGTATTGTAGAATTCCAGCCAATTTAAATCCGGGTTGAAACATTCTTTCACTACCAATACCACCACTGTGCCTGTGTAGCCGATGGAATCGACCATCGCTATGAAGAAACCTACATTTCCCTTGATGCGGAAACAGGCGATGAAGCGGTCGAAGAAGATGGTTTGAAAGCTCAAGTAAGAAAAATAGAGGCAGAGGCTCTGGATAAATAACCACACGAGCGGAGAAAGTTGCAGGGTATGGTAGTTGAATGCCACAGTGCTAAGTGTGATTGCTCCCGCAATGACAAGGGTCAATAGAACGGAAAGTACTTTGATGTGGCTTTTCATCACTGCCAGGGTGGCGAAAATGGCCAGGATAATCAGTGTGACTACACCGTCCACTTTGGCGAATACCCACGGGGAAAGTCCGGCGGCATTGACGTCTATGATTTTCACCAGAAAGTCTTCCTTGACATCTTGCAAAACGGTGAGAAAGAGGTTGGCGAAGAAAAGCAGTGTCAATATGGGAGCAAAGCTGCGGAACAGGTTCCAGCGTTGTTGTTTGTTGAGAGTGACACGTTCCACACGCAGTGCTTTGTCTTCGGCAGTCGGTTTGGGCAGGTGATCGAGGATATAGCCCAGTCCTGCCAGCAAGGGCAATGCTACCGCACCGATCAGTGCAGGCATCCAGAATTCACTGACATGCAGGGTGTCGACAACGAAAAGTCCGATGGATTTGGCTGTGCCGCTACTGACTGCGATACTAAGTCCGAAAAGGGAAGCGAGCAGATCCGTCACCCGGCGTCCTTCGAGGAAGCTGAAGATGACTCCCCACATACAGCCAAGCGACAGTCCGTTGAAGAACAACGCCAACACATTGAACGGGCGGGGTAGGCATCCGAAAAGAACCAAAGAGAGTTCGGCCACTAAAATAGAAACAAGAATGAATTTCAGGCGGCCTTCTCTCTTCAGTTCGGAAATAAGTTTGATCCCGATAAACTTGGATACCATATATCCGAATATCTGGATGATGCTGGTGGCTATCTTATAGTCCATACCAAATAGTTCCATGCCGTCGAACGTGGCGGCGGTGAACGGTTTGCGTAGTGCGTAGACTAATGAATAGGATAGCAGTGCCGCTCCTCCCGCATAAAGGATAAAGAGTAAATCGGAAAGTTTCTTTTGGGCCGAAGGCGACAGTTTTTCTTTGAAATTCATAATGCTATTTTTTTTGTTTCCGGTGCAAAAGTAGGGTGTCGGAGCGAACGAAAAAATGAATTTCAATGAATCATATTGTATATATGAGCCTTTAAGTGTACTGAAATATTAATGTAATATTCATGCAATACAAACATAATACCTTAGTCATTCCTTTGCAACGGAATCAATTAACAAACCGAAAAATCATGGACGAACTTACGGATATTTATAAAAGAATAGAGTACCTGCGCAACAACGGGGTGAAGATGAAAGAAATTGCCGACCGGGTGGATATGGCTCCGAGTGTGTTGTCTGCTTTGTATTCGAGTGTGCTTCCCGCTTATATCGACTTATTGAAAACACGCACACCGGACGAGGCGCTGGATGAAGCTTTGGCACTGGTGAATAATGTTTCCAAGAAACGCTTATTAAATAATGTGGGATCGGTGAGGCTGTTGCTTCAGGAGATGGAACCGGACGTGCAGAGCGAGGCGGAGAATGGCAACTCTTTTATCAAGTTGCTGGGGAAAGAGGCGAAGGAGTCTGTGCAGGAGGTGTATAATTATAGCGGTATGTATCTTAGTTACAGTTTGTCGTCTTCTACGGATAGCTTGAAGATCGAGCCGTACATGATTTGTGCTTCCGAGAATAATGAGTATGTGAAGGTGGGGATGATTAATGCGTATAAGTCGGTGCATTGGGGGAGCGGGATTATCAGTAATCATCAGAACTCTTACCTGATGTTCAACGAAAGGGATTTGCCACAGTTTGCGCTGGTGACTATTTACCTGCAACTTCCGCATTATGAGTTTCCGAATATGCTGAAAGGGCTTTATCTCTGTCTGGACTACAATCATAATCCGATTGCGCGTCGTATTGTACTGGTGAAACAGTCGGATAGTACGGATGTTAATCAGTTTCTGGAGATGGAAGGGTGTCTGGTTCCGCGGGCGGAATTGACTCCGGAATTGGAGGTGTACTATAATTATACGTGTCAGGAGGGAGATTATATCAAAACGTGCACGGTGCCTTCACCTAAGTTGGATGAGACGGATTTGGAGAGAGAGAAGAAGATGTTGAAGATTTAAAGACAAACAACAATAAAAAAAGATCCCGGATGAAAATTGGTTTTTAAAACCTTTTTCATCCGGGATGATTCTTTTTATATGTTTTCTCTATCTTTCTATTGTTATATTCGCTAGAAGAAGAATCGCAAAATATCATTGAAGTTAGCCCATATCAACAGACCGAAGAGCAGAATCATACCGGTCATCTGGGCGTATTCCATAAACTTGTCGCTCGGTTTGCGGCGGGCTATCATCTCGTAGAAGAGGAAGAGCACGTGGCCACCGTCTAATGCGGGGATAGGGAGGATGTTCATGAAAGCCAGGATGATGGAAAGGAAGGCTGTCATATACCAGAACTGGTGCCAGTCCCAGGTAGCGGGGAAGATGCTGCCGATCGTTCCGAAGCCGCCCAGTTGTTTGGCTCCTTCTTTTGAGAAGAGGTATTTCATGTTTCCTACATAGCCTTTCAGGGTTTTCACACCGAGGGAGACACCTGCGGGGAAGGATTCAAAGAAGGCATATTCTTTTTTTACCATAGGGAGCAGACGGTCTGTGACGAGACAGGCGGTTACACCCATCAGGTAGGCGGAGTCTACACGCATACTTAGCGTGTCTGTTGCACCGTTACGCACATAAGTCAGCGTGATTAGACGCGGATCTATGCTGTCTTTGAGCAGGGTTGCTTCGTTTTTCTTACGTTCTGCCATCGCTTCTTTGAAGTCGGAGAAAGAGATCGGTGTTCCGTTCAGGGCGATGATGCTGTCACCTGCCTGGATTCCTGCTTGTGCGGCAGGAGAGTTCACCATTACGCTGTCTATAACGTACGGGAAACGGTAGGAGGCGAAGCGGACACTGTCTGCCAAGAGGCGTTGCATCAGGTCTTCCGGGATATAGACGGAGGCTTTTGCCCCGTTACGGATGACGCTTACTTCGCGTGCATCGGCAATCTGGCTCAACATGTCGCCGTCATAACGTTCGAAAGGAACACCGTCGGCAGAAAGGAGGATATCACCGTCCTGGAAACCTACCGCTTTGGCAGTCTCGTTGAATTCCATACCAAGAGGGGCTTCCTGTACCTTTATATATTGGTCGCCCCATGCAAAAAGAATCATGGAGTAGATGAACAGTGCCAACAGGAAGTTGAACAGTACGCCACCCACCATTATCAGCAGACGTTGCCACGCCGGCTTGGAACGGAACTCCCACGGTTGTTCGGGTTGTTTCATCTGTTCGGTATCCATCGACTCATCAATCATGCCGGCTATTTTGACATAACCGCCCAATGGCAACCAGCCTACTGCATACTCTGTGTCACTTTTCTTGGGTTTGAACTTAAAAAGGGTGAACCAAGGGTCAAAAAATAAGCAGAATTTTTCTACACGCACCTTAAACAAACGGGCAAAAAGAAAATGCCCGCCTTCATGAACGATAACGAGCAAGGATAAGCTCATAATCAATTGCAGGGCACGAATCAAAAATGTTTCCATATAGTCTATTTACAGTTTAAAGCCTTCAACTAATTCTCTACCGAAGAGAGGATATAAAGGCTATTTTCAATTTATATTAATACTAATCAATTTCTTTATTTTCTTTGTTCATCAATGGGATGAAGCGGATCATATCAGACTGGCTG
>ULVM01020850.1_pt1 | contig 10892 bp, 10 predicted proteins | sample 1959451 | NCBI WGS metagenome assembly ULVM01 (sample SAMEA4835786, study PRJEB28245) | human gut metagenome | biome: gut microbiome; material: fecal sample | place: Denmark | collected 2008
TTCACTAGTATTTGGCATTACTTCTGTTGTGAATTCTGCAACATTTCCACCCATATCATAAATATTGCATTTTGAAGTTGTTTCTCCTGTTGAAAGTCTAGTAGCATTATTTGCTACTTTAATTATATTACCTAGCAAATCTTTTACACTTTTATCATACCAGTTTTCATTGTAACTATCTTCTTTTACTTTTGCATAATTTGGAAATCCATTATTTTGTATAAAATTAATTGCTGTATCCCAAGCGTAACTAGAACAAAGGTGCGTTGTTGCTCCAACTCCATCGCCAATCCCTGTTGCTATTCCATAAGCAGTGCTCCAGTTAATGTCTGTTAGTGGCGTTTGATTTGCTTGTATAACTTCGGCTCCAACAGCTCCACCAACTTCATATCTTCCTATATAATATCCTCCATTTTTGCGTACACTTTCTTTTTCTGCTTTTACTTGTGCAACTATCTCATTGACGACTGCATAAGTTAATCCATTTTCGCTATAATTTTCTTCACATGTTAATGTCAATTCATCTTTTGACGCTCTACTATTATCAGTACCATCTACTTCAACATCCCATTCTTTTCTTTTAAATTGCAATTGTGATTTAGAATCCTCTGTAGTACATGGTATCCAAACATATTGGTTACCTTTTTTATCTTCTACAACTATTCCTTTTTCAACTGTTAAATTATCTGTTTTAACCACTTTAAATCCAGCTGGTACCACTACTTTGTTTCCATTTTTATCATGTAATTCAATGTTGTTGTTTTTACTTAATACTGCTCCTGTATTGTCTATTGTTAATTCGTCAGATGTATATTTATTTAATTCTTTTTCATAACTATCTAATGTTTCTTCTTGTTTTTTTCTGCATTTTCGCTTGCTTGTTTTGCATCTTTTGCTTTTTGAAATATTCCAGTATTTGTTAATGCGGAAATTGAAATTCCTGAAAGAATTAAAAGCAAAATTATTGTAATTACCAGTGCTACAAGTGTTATACCCTTACTTTTCTTTTTCATTATTATATACAATCTTCCTATATACTTTTATTCTAATTAGTTATATTTTTAACACTCTATTTAAATACTCGAAGTATTTGTAGAGTATAAAAAATATTACTGAGCGACCAGCACTGAGCGGAACCCACTATCGTAAGCGCTATAACCATCATTACGATAGAAACAGAACAAACCGACACCGCTGGTATACCAACAAAAGCCACTGCGTACGAAAAACGGACCGTGAGCTCCAACGAAGGAAGAGTAGTCATCATGCCATGATGTTTGACCCAAGCCAGCTGTTGAAGTTTCGCGTATTGCATCTCCATATATTTTTGTATTTGCTGCATAATTAGATTTACTTGCATCATCTAAAGATTGTCCTTTGGATTCACCAGTTGGATATACGGTTACATATTCAGAGCTTTTTCCATTATTTAAGGCATTCATTATTGCTTTTCCATAAGTATTAAGATTTCCACTATCATTACCATTATTAACAATTGCCGCTGATCTTTCCCATGTTCCTCCTGACATGTCATAAATGCCATATATTGTTCCTGTGCAACTTGCCGCCGTTCCACCTTTTTCATTCCATTTCCATACATCATTGGTTGAATTCGTCGCTTCAGAATCATTACCATTTTTTGACGCATATCCTGTTTTTGCATATACGTACTCTTCACTATTATTTGTATTTAAATTATTTATACATATATTTGTTCCATTTAATCCATATTGACTTTGTCCTAAGTATGAAACTGCTCCCCATTCACTATTTTTTATCAAATGACTATCTGTTTCTTTATTACTTAATTTATATATATTATTACTATCTGTTAATGCTCTTGATATACTGAATGCGTCACTATGGTTTATATAATTCATTGAATATTTTCCACCTTGAAATGTTGGATATGTTATTTTTGTTGCATTAGAACCATATATTCCATTTAAATAATTACTTGCATCCTCATACTTTTCTGCTGGTGTATATCCAGTAACTTGTGTATAATTTACTGAACTAGTATACTTTGCTTTATTAGCATTAAATGTATCTTTATCAACATATCCTGCTTCAAATTTTGAAATCCAAATACCTGTTAATTCTTTTCTCCATCCTCCATTTGCATATCCTATACTACTTTCATTTGTAAAAGCAGGATGTACTACATAATTTTTTGTTGCATCTGGGATATCTGTTTCTGATGTTTGTCTTTTTGCTGTTTGCAATTTTCCATCTTTATCATAGTAACTATCTGTTGTTCCTACTAAAAATACCACATCAAAAGTTTGATTACTTTTATTTATTTTGTATGCATATCTTGGTACCCATACCCACATACTTCCATCGTTTGTTTTTGCATTTGCCCATTTTTTTTCACTATAATTATACCAATCATTTTTACTGCTATCACTTACTTTTTCTTCTTTTCCTTTTGTGTCTTCTGTATTTCCTGTTGGTTCCGTAAATTTTATAGCCGTCATCCCTGTCATTATTTCTGGTTTATTTACTTTTCCGTCCCACCTATCATTAGATGTGTATTTACTAAGTTCATTTTCATATCCATATAATAAACTTTGTTCTTTTTCTGAGGCATTTTCACTTTTTTGTTTTGCATCTTTTGCTTTTTGAAATATTCCAGTATTTGTTAATGCAGAAATTGAAATCCCTGCCAAAATAAACAAAACTACTATAGTCACTACTAATGCAACAAGTGTTATTCCTTTATTCTTTTTCCTTAACATTATTATACAATCCTCCTACTTTTAATTTTTCTAATTGTTTCTATTTAAAAATTTTTTAATCCTTATAATTTCCTCCTCTCTAATATTTTAAATTAAAACACTGCTATTTAAAATATTTTTTCATTTGTATTTTTTCTAAATATGCAATTTAGTCTATACAACATTAAATGCGAATTTTGTCGTATTATATTTTCATTTTACCATAACCAAAACTGTAGTTCAACCATTTTAGATGTGATATCAATTTTTTAACAAAAATGTCATATTACCGTAATATTTTTGTAATATTTAAGATTTTAATTAAAATTTTGCTATTTTTTGTAAGTATATTTTGTCTAATTTTTAAAATAATATTAATAGATTTTTAAAATCAATTTTACATTAAAAAATAAAAGGAGGAACCACAATGAACAAAAAAATTTTAGTATCTTTATCAATTATATTATTCACCATATTTTCATTCACAATCTGTCAAGCAACAGATGATGTAATGAAAGGTGCTACAAATAATATACGTAATTTTGTTGGTGGTGTTGAAAATACTGTAGAAAATGCAACACGTGATGTTTCAAATGTATCAAAAAATATTATAAGTGGAGCAGAAAATAAAATGGATGCTGTCCGTACTGATTCTACTATGGGTACTGGATATAATGCTGCACGAACAAGTACAGATACTACCACTGTTGCAGGAATGTCTCAAACTGCTTGGACTTGGCTTATATTAGGTGTTGCTGCTATTGCTATTATTGCAGTTGTTTGGTATTATTCTATGCAATTTACTAATACTGGACGTAAAGGTAATAACAATAATAATGATGATGAATAATATTTAGTAGGATTTATTTGCAGTTTTTATTTATTCGTGTTATACTCTTATTATATAAATCAAGCACACCTTTGTGTTGCTGAATTTGATTTTAAATTATTATATAGAATTGAGGTATACATGATGTCTAGTGATAAATTAATTGCAAAGAATCCTACTGCATTTCATAATTACAATATAGAAAACAAATTGGAAGCAGGTATTGTACTTTCTGGTACAGAAATTAAATCAATAAGAAATGGAAAAGCAAATCTAAAAGATAGTTATGCTATTATAAAAAATAATGAAGTTTATATTGTTGGGTTACATATTAGTCCTTATGAACATGGAAATATCTTTAATAAAGATCCTTTACGTGATAGAAAGTTGTTGTTGAATAGACGTGAAATTAATAAATTAATTGTTATGACTAAACAAAAAGGGTACAGTCTTGTTCCTTTAAATATGTATTTTAAAGGTAGTTTAGTTAAGGTTGAACTTGGTGTTGGTAAAGGGAAAAAACTTTATGATAAACGTGAAGATATTGCTAAAAAAGATGCTGAAAGAAGAATGTTACAACATATGAAAAATCAATAAATTTAATATTTAAAAGAGCCTATAAACAAATAATAAATTTATTTACTGGCTCTTTTATTTTTGTATTAGAATTTTATTTTTGTATTTCTCCAATTAAATCATAATTGCTTACTTCTATTATTTTGCAGTTCACAAAATTGTTTAATATTGTATTTTCATCTAAATCCTTATTGTTTTTGATATAAACAAGCCCATCTTCTTCAGGTACATCTTGCATAGTTCTTCCTATAAAATATTTTCCATCAAAAGACATGTCTTCTACTAAAACTTTATAATTTTTTCCAATTTTATTTGTTAATATTTCTTTTGATATTTCTTGTTGTGCTTCCATAATTTTGTTGTATCTTGCTTTTTTTGTATTGCCATGTATTTGGTCAGGAAGTTTTGCAGCAGGTGTTCCCTCTTCTTTTGAATACATAAAGGTTCCTAACTTATCGAATTTTGTGTTTTTTACAAATTCTAAAAGTTCTTCAAAATTCTCTTTTGTTTCACCTGGGAAACCAACAATTAAACTTGTTCTTAATGTTACGTCTGGTACTTTTTTTCTTATTTTTTCTATTATTTTTGTGATGTCTTCTTTGCTTGTTCTTCTATTCATTTTTTTTAATATTGGATTTGATATATGTTGAATTGGAATATCAAAATATTTTGCAATTTTGCCATTAGTTGCTACAACATTTATTAATTTGTCTGTAATTCCTTCTGGATATGAATATAAGAATCTAATCCATTCTATTCCTTTGACCTTACTTATTTTTTCTAATAATTCTGCAAGTTTACTTTCTCCATATATGTCAACACCATATTTTGTTGTGTCTTGTGCAATTACAATTAATTCTTTTATTCCTTTTTTTGCAAGCATTTCCGCTTCGTCTAAAATGTCTTCCATTTTTCTACTAACAAATGGTCCTCTTATGTATGGAATTGCACAATATGTGCATTTGTTGCTACATCCTTCTCCTATTTTTAAATATGCATAGTTTTTTCCTGTTGTAACAACTCTTTCCATAAATTCATTATATGTTGGCATTGGAAGTGGTTTAATTTCTGATATTTTCTTAATAGTTTTTGTTTTTGATTTTTCAACTATGTCTCTTTTTATTAAGTCTTCTATTTTGTCCCATAGTTTGTTATATTCATCTATTTTTATAAACAAATCTACTTCTGGTAATAGTTTTACTAAGTCTTCATAATATCTTTGTACCAAGCATCCCATTGCTATTAGATACTTACACTTTTTCTTTTTATATTCTGCCATTTCTAAAATTGTGTTTATTGCTTCTTCTTTTGCAGATTCTATAAATCCACATGTGTTTACTACTAATATTTCTGCATCATTTGGATTGTTTACTATTTCATAATGGTTGTCTTTAAATAGTCCAATTGCTACTTCTGTATCTATTAAATTTTTGCTACATCCTAGTGATATAAATCCTACCTTCATTTTTTCCTCCCGGAAGGGATTTAGGGACGTTCCTTAAAATCCCTTTATAACGGGATTAAGGGACAATCCTTAAAGTCCCTAATATTCCTATTTTCATATTCTTAATATTTGTCAATCTTTATATTATTCTTTATGACTACATATATGTTTTCTTGTTAATTCCATTAAATCTAGTTTTGTAAAACCTTCTACTTGCGTTTTTGTTCTGTCTTTTTTTAGGCATTCTTTTAATAAATTTTCTATTTTTTCTTTATTATTTTCACTTTTCATGTCAATGTAATCTATTATTATAATACCACCAATGTCATGAAGTCGTAGTTGCCTTGCTATTTCTATTGTTGCTTCTTCATTAACTTTGTAAATTGTTTGTTCTACATTTTTTGTTCCTGTATATTTTCCTGTGTTTACATCAATTGCTGTTAGTGCTTCTGTTTTATCTATAGTGATAAATCCTCCACATTTTAGCCAAATTTTTCTATTTTCTAGTTTTGCTATTTCTTTTTTTAAGTCGTATTTATCTAAAACATCCTCATTTTCTTTTAGTTCTACAACCATATTTTTTAAATAGTTATTGTCGTTTTTTATTTCTACTATTTTTTCATATTCTTTTTTGTCATTTACTGTTATTTTTTTTATTGAATCCTCTGGTAAATCTATTATCATTTTTTGTACTATATTATTTGCTTTTAATAATATGCATGGTTTATTTGATTTGTAATTGTCAAATTTGTTTTTTATATCATTCCATTTTTTTTCAATACTTTTTATTTCTTCTATTATTTCACTTTCTTTTCCTACTGCGGATGTTCTTATTACTGCTCCATTGCCTGTACTTAAATTTTCTTTAACTAATTTTTTTAGTCTTTGTTGCTCTTTTTTATCTTCTATTTTTTGTGATACTGTTATTATATCTGTATTTGGCATTATAGCAATGTATTTACCTGGTAAATTAATATGTGTGGAAATTCTTGCTCCTTTTAATTGATTACTATCTTTTTTTACCTGTACAAGGATTTTTTGTCCTTTTTTTATAACTGTGCTTATGTCTGTTTTTATTTCTTTATGTTCTTTACTTTCGTCAACTTTGTCTAATATGTCTTTTAGATGTATAAAACTGTTTTTTTCTGTTCCAATGTTTACAAATGCTGATTGCATTCCTTTAACAATGTCTTTTACAATCCCTATATATATATTTCCTTCTTTTCTAATACTTTCTTCATCTAAGTAGTATTCTACTAATTTTCCATTTTCAACTAGGGCTATTTCTTTTTGTTCTTTACTTTTGTTAATAATTATTTCTAGCATATTTTTTCCCTTCTAATTAAACTTGTTCATTGCAATATCTATTCCATTTTTCAGAATTTCTTCTACTGCTTCTGCTGCTTTGTGTGTTCCTTCTTTTAAAATTTTTTGTTCATCTTCTGGAACTTTCCCTATAACGTAATTAATCATGTCACTTTTGAATTCTGGTTGTCCTATCCCTACTCTTATTCGTGCGAAGTCTGTTGTATTTAGTTCTTCTACAACCGACTTCATTCCATTGTGTGAACCGGCTCCACCTTTTTTTCTTAATTTTATTTTTCCTTTTTCTATGTCAATGTCATCATATATAACAATAATTTCTTTTGGTTCAATATTATAGAAATTTACCACTTCTTTTATTGATTCTCCACTTAAGTTCATATATGTTTGTGGTTTTAATAATATTACTTTTTTTCCTTGTATTATTCCGGTTTCATATAATCCCTTGAATTTTGATTTTGTTATATTTATGTTGTTTTTTTCTGCTACTTCATTTATTGTATCAAATCCCATGTTGTGCCTTGTGTGTGCATATTCGTTTTCTGGGTTTCCTAATCCAACTATTAAATACATTTTTCTTGTATAATCAATTGTCTATTTTTTAATTGATTAACCCCTTTCTTTTATATTAACTTCTTTTGTCTTTAAAGAATTTGTTAAATATTCCTTTCTTGCTATTTGATTTTGTATTTTCTTTTTTGTTTGAATCTGTTTTTTCTATTTTTTCATCATCTTCTTCTATTTCTTCATCTTCGTCATTTTCGTCTTCGTCATCATACTCGTCTTCATACTCATCATCATAGTCGTCTTCATCATCTTCATATTCGTCCTCGTACTCGTCATCAAATTCTTCTCCGTCATCTTCATATTGATCATCATCTTCAAAATTGTCGTCATATTCGTCTTCATATTCTTCGTCTTCTTCATAGTCAGCTTCGTATTCTTCGTCATCTTCATATTCTTCTTCATCTTCGTAGTATTCTTTTTCATTGTCTGCTTCGTTATATTCATCGTCGTCATCAAATTCAAATTCTTCTACATATTCTGTGTCTTCGTCTGAAATTTTTGTTTTAAAGATGTCATCTTCTATTTCTGTTTTTTCCTCTATTTCTTCTTCGTTTTCTTCTTGAGGTTGGAATTCTGATAAGTCTTTTCCAAATTTTTGTGTTACTTCATTTTGAAATACATCATAAATGTTTTTTATTTCTTCGATTCTCCAATAATTTGAGTTTATTATTGCTCCGGCATTTACTCTTATATTGTTTACTTCTTCTTCAAAGTTTTTTTCTTTGTCTTCTATATTTTTTAGATATTCTTTGTTATACAATTCTTTGTATGCTTTTTTGCTTGATTTATTAGTAATTTCACGTATGATTAATTCGTATAATTTTCTAACTTGTTCCATATCTGCAGTGAAATTTTCGCAAGCCTCTTCCATTAATTTATTGTGAATCTTGATTCCATTTATTGTTGACATTCTTTCATTGTCTAAGAAACTTACTATATATAATTTCATGGCTTTTAAAAATGCTAGTTTTGCACTGACATCACGTAATGTTTTATTGTATTTGTCCATTTTTATGTCGTCATTATTTAGTTCTGTTAATAACCTTCTTGTTTTTTCAAATATAGCCATATAGCATTCTGCTTCTCTTCTGGCTATTGTGATTCTTGTGTTTACGGCATTTTCTATTATTGCTTTATTGAATGGTATTCTTTCGTCTTTACCATTTTCTATCATTATTTCTATTATATTTGTTTTTACCGCTTCTTCGTCTGTGCTTATAAATGTTTTGATATTTTTAACCATTTCTTTATCTATTTCTTTAAAATCATTTGTTATTTTTTCAATTAATTGTAGATGTTTCTTTTCTTCTGCTCTTTTGTCTTTTGAGCACGCATTTCTGTCTTGTTGTTTTTGTTCAAATTCTGTTATTGTTTTTATATATTTTTCTCTTATTTCTTCTAGTTTTTGATTGTTTTCTGAAACAGTGGTTTCTATTTTTAGTAATTTTTTTTCTATAACTTCTGGTTCATCTTCTAAGTTGTCAAATAGTTGGTTTCTGTCTTCTTCTAATTTTATGTTAGATTTATATAATTTTTTTTGTTCTTGCTGAATTTTTCTTATTTCGTTTGCTGTTTCATCAAATTCATTTATTACTTTATCTTCTTCTTCAAGTATAGATTGGTACTTTTGTATTTCTTCTGTTATTTCTTTGTAATCTTTATATATTGTTTTTAAATTAGGTTTTTTGTCAAATCCTAATATTGTGTTAAAATTTTTTTCTAATACTATTGCACTTCTTTCATACATTTGTTGTACCTCCGGCTAATCTCAATTTTTCTACATTTTATCACCTTTATAATAAAAAAACAAGTGTATTTATGCTTTTTTTGTTGTGGTTATATTTCCGTGGTACTCCGTACAACTGTTGCATTATCTGGTATGTTTTTTAATACTACGCTATTTGCTCCTATTTTAACATTGTTTCCTATTTTTATTGGGCCCAAAACTTTTGCTCCAGAACCTACCATTACATTATTTCCTATATCTGGATGTCTTTTGTATTTGTCTTTTCCGGTTCCTCCGAGTGTACTATTGTGGTATATTGTACAATCATTTCCTATTGTTGCAGTTTCTCCGATTACTACCCCCATTCCATGGTCAATTAATAGTCTTCTTCCTATTTTTGCACCAGGATGTATTTCTATTCCTGTTATATGCCTTGCAATTTGTGATATTAATCTTGCTAAAAAATATAGGTTCTTATTGTATAAAAAATGTGCTATTCTATGGAAAAATATTGCGTGAAAACCTGGATACAGAATTATTGCTTCTAACACGTTTCTACATGCTGGATCTTTTTCTTTTATATTTTTTGCATCTTCATATAAACTTTTTATGATATTTTTCATTTACATCACCTATTATATTGTATGATGTTCGTTTTTGGACTGTTCTTTTGCGTACATCATTGAAAAATGCCTCTTTTAAGAGGACATTTTCTATTTTCCTATAAATATTTGAACATACACTTTTCCATATTTATTGCTTTTTATAACACCTATTCCTGTATAGTTAAAAGAAGAATTTAAAATATTTGCCTTATGTCCAGATGAATTCATCCAGGCTGTAACGGCTGCACTATTACTTGAATTTCCTGCAATATTTTCTCCGGCAGTTTTATATGATACTTTAAAACTATTCAACATATCAAATGGAGAACCGTAAGTTGGTGAATTATGTGAGAAGTAATTATTGTCTACCATATCTTTTGCTTTTATTCTTGCAACATTTAAAACTTCAGAATCCATTTTTAATGCAGTTAATCCATTATTAGTTCTTTGCTTGTTTATTAAATCAAAAACTTCCTTTTCATCACTACTCATTGTACTTGTGTTTGTTGTGTTTCCAGAACTTGAACTACCTGAACTTGTGCTTCCTGATGTCGTTCCACCACTTGAGTTTGGATAAATTGCTTTTACATATTTTTTGCTTACTGCTCCTACATAATCACCTTCAACCTGAACGATATACCAATCTCCAACTCCTGCAAATACTCTTATGTATTCATTTTTCTTGACTGTTGCTACTATATTGTAATTAACACCTGGGCCACTTCTAACATTTAAAATTGTTGCTGTTACTAATCCCGTTGAAAAATCAACTTTGTAGTAATGCTGCATTCCAAATGATTGCGTAAATATACATATTACCATAACAAACAATATTGCACTGCTTATTTTGAATATTGTTTTCTTTCTTATACTAATAATTTTCATACAACATCCCCTTTCTATATAATGTCTATACGTATTGTTTGTCTTTTATGTCATTTTATGTCCTTTGGGTGACTGTTCTTAAAAGGTCTTCTTAATTTTTTCTTACTCCTTCTATGTGTATGAATCTTATTTTTTCATAATTATATTCTAATATTCTTTTATTAAATGAATCAAATGTATGTGAACTAATAAATACTTGATTTAAATCTGTGTTATC
>ULVM01017431.1_pt1 | contig 10848 bp, 9 predicted proteins | sample 1959451 | NCBI WGS metagenome assembly ULVM01 (sample SAMEA4835786, study PRJEB28245) | human gut metagenome | biome: gut microbiome; material: fecal sample | place: Denmark | collected 2008
GGACTGCCCGGTGGCTGCCGGTTCCCTGCGGTCCGGCTGCTGGGAAAAGATCAAATAACAGGAGGATTCAACTATGGAACATACCTATGCGGAATATGCCGCCCACCAGGCGGTGGAGCTGCTGGCCATTGACAGCCCCACGGGCTTCACCCGGCAGGCGGCGGAGTGGGTGCTGAACGCCTTCCGGTCCCTGGGCTATGAGGCCCGGACCACCGTCAAGGGCGGCGTTCTCATCGACCTGGGCGGCAGCGACGAGAATGACGGCCTGCTGCTGGAGGCCCATGCCGACACCCTGGGCGGCATGGTGGCGGAGATCAAGGATAGCGGCCGCCTGCGGCTGACGGCTCTGGGCGGTATGCGTCCGGAAAACGGCGAGGCGGAGAACGTCCGGGTCTACACCCGCGGCGGCCGGGTCATCGAGGGCACCTTCCAGCTGTGCAACGCCTCCGTCCACGTCAACGGCGAATATGCCGACGCCAAGCGCAGCTATGACACCTGCGAGGTGGTGCTGGACGAGGACGTGAAGTCCGCCGACGACACCCGCGCTCTGGGTGTGGAGGTGGGTGACGTCGTCTGCTTCGAGCCCCGGACCCGGATCACCGGCTCCGGCTATATCAAGAGCCGCTTCCTGGACGACAAGCTGTCCGTGGGCATTCTGCTGGGCCTGGCCAAGTTCATGAAGGACAAGGACCTCACCCCCCGCCGCCGGGTATACGCCCATGTGACGGTGTATGAGGAGGTGGGCCACGGCGGAGCCGCCAGCGTGCCCCAGGGCGTCACCGAGGCCATCAGCGTGGACATGGGCTGCGTGGGCGACGGACTGCGCTGCACCGAGCGCCAGGTGTCCATCTGCGCCAAGGACTCCGGCGGCCCCTACAGCTATGAAGTGGTGGGAAAGCTCATTGACGCCGCCCGGCGGGAAAAGGCCGACTACGCCGTGGATGTGTACCCCCACTACGGCTCTGATGTGGAGGCCACCCTGTCTGCCGGAAACGACCTGCGCCACGGGCTTATCGGCGCCGGCGTCTACGCCAGCCACGGCTATGAGCGCAGCCATATCGACGGCGTGTGGAACACCCTGAAGGTGCTCAAGGGATATCTTGAAATTTAAAAACTGCCCCTTATGTTAGACAGCCCCTGCGGGATTTTCCCGCAGGGGCTGTTGTTCGATTTGGGATGCTTTACCGACCGGCAGACTCCTCAGCGATCTTTCTGGCGACTTCCTCGTCAGTCAGATAGGCGCTGGGGGCGGGGGCCACACCGCGGCCCCACTCGATCCAGTTGACCACAAAGAAGGAGATGGTGCTCACCAGGCATCCGGCCACCACCGGCATCAGGAACATCCAGGTGCCGCCGCCGCCCACGATCTGCCATACCACAAAGGCGATGGTGCCGCAGATGATGGAGATGATACCGGAGTTCTTGGTGGCCTTGGGCACTGCCAGGCCCAGGCCATATGCGGCGAAGGGACCGGCGCAGCGAATGCCGAAGGCGAAGGTGTTCATGGCCACGATAGACACGCCGAGCAGAGAGATCAGCATGGCCACAACGGCGGACAGCACGTTGCAGGCCCGGGTATAGAAGATGGTCTGCTTGTCCGTCAGCTGCTTCTTGCCGCCCAGACCGGTGTACAGGTCGTTGATGATCATGGTGGACATGCACAGCAGGTTGGAGTCGGCGGAGGACATGGTGGCGCAGATGATGGCGGCGGAGATCAGGCCCGTCACCACACCGGGGGCATAATGACCGGTGACGATCATCATGGCGTTGCTGCCGTTCTCGGCCAGGCCGGGCAGCTGATCCTGCAGAGCGAAGGCAGCCAGACCCAGCAGGGTGGGGAAGATGGACATGGCGGCCATGAGGATAGCGGAGACAAACGCGGCGTTCTTAGCGGTCTTTTCGTCCTTGGCGGTCTCAAAGCGGGAGACCATCTCGGGACCGGCCAGGAAGGTGCAGAAGTAGTTGAAAATGTAGCCGATGATGGAAGCCCAGCCGATCTGGGTCAGGTTCAGCTTCTCACCGGGCAGAGCCGCAGAGATGGCGCTCCAGCCGCCGGCATGGTTCAGCACGATGGGTGTGGCGATGGCCAGGCCCACCAGGATGATGCCGAACTGCACCAGGTCGGAGATCTGGTCGGCGATCATGCCGCCCATGGTGGTGTACAGAATGATGACGATGCCCGCGAAGATCAGGCACACATTCAGGGGAATGGAGGGGATCAGGGCGTTGATGACGCCGCCGGAGGCGGCGATCTGGGAGGAGGTCAGGCAGAACAGCGACAGCACGGACAGGATAGCCGTGAAGTTGCTGGAGAACTTGCCGAACCGGCGGCCCACCACCTCGGGGATGGTCACGGCCATGGTCTTGCGGATCTTGGGAGCGAAGTAGGCCAGGGGGATCATGGCAATGGAAGCCGCCAGGACGTACCACACGGCGCTGAGGCCCCAGTCGCCGAAGGCCTTCTGGGCCAGGCCCGTGGTGCAGCCGCCGCCGATGTTGTTGGCGGACAGGGAGAACGCCACCATAAACAGGCCCATGCGGCGTCCGGCCACCATGTAGTCCTTGGCGTTCTTGATCTGGACCTTGCTGACCACGGCGCCCACGGTCAGCATGCCCACCAGATATGCGACAACGATAATCAGGGGCAGAATTTGAATTTCCATATGCTTTTCTCCTTCTTTTTTTCCCGGATTCCTGCCGGGTACTTCACTACTTTACTCGCAAATATTGCACCATGCAACAAAAATCTCATCAACTTGTTAGCTTTCTGTGAATTCAACAAAACATGCCGTTTATAATCGTCTATAATGCATAAAAACGCAGAATTGCGCTAAATTATGTCATTATCGACAAACATCCCTGCCATTTGCTGGAATTATACCGGCATGATGCACTCCTCCGCCGGGCGAAAAAATCCCCCGGTTCAATGTGAACCGGGGGACAGGCAGCTTGTCAAAAAGTCTTTTTGACAAGCTGCTTGCGGTTTTTCAGAACTTAGAAAGTTCTGAAAAACCTGTGATTGCAAACGAAAGACACCCCTGATGGGTTTCTTTCGTAACTATCTTCCTTTCCGATGGCGAAAGATTTCCGGATTTTTTGACAGTCTCAGGTCTTACTTCTCCTTATAATACAGACGGCAGTGGCAGTACCCCTCAAAGTCGGGGTCTGCGATCTGGTCTTTGAATTCCTTGCACATGCAGCGGTTTTCCTCCGTCCGGGCCAGGCGGCACGGGCAGTACCCGCCGGTGCGCTTTAACCCCTCCCGGATGGCGTCCACCACCTGCCGGTCCTCGTTGAGCCGAACCTTCATGGCGCGCCTCCTTTCTGATTTGTACACTCACTATAACATGTACAGGCCCCGTCCGCAATATGCAAATGCAACACTTTGTCCCGGGCTGATTTTCATGTGCCGAAATTTATTGCATTTATACGAAACAATTTTCGTCACAATCTTGGCAATGGAGTGGGAAACGTTCCCGGTTTTCCGCCGTTTCCGAAGATTTCAAAATTTCAGGCCGCCCTATGGTTCCGTGAATTTTTCTGCAATGTTTTCTCATCAATTATGAAAATTTCTCATCGGATAGACAACTTTTCTGAAACAATTGACTTTTGGAATCAATTGTGGCATTCTGTAGCTGTAACCAATATCAGTCCGTCTGCGGCGCACAGCCAAACGCCGCAAGCGGACGGAAGGAGTGGAACTGTTTTGAGCAGACTTGACATCAAAACCCCCAGCAGGGCTCAGACCGTGGTAGAGGGTCTTTACCGCGATGTGGAGCGCCGGATCGCCGCCAGCCCTCCGGGCCTGTGCCCGGTGGAAATGTCTCTGTCGTTTCTGCAGCTGTGCCACGCCCAGACCTGCGGCAAGTGCGTTCCCTGCCGCATCGGCCTGGGCCAGCTGACCAAGCTCATTTCCCAGGTGCTGGACGGCACCGCCAACATGGACACCGTCCGCATCATCGAGAAAACCGCCCGCAGCATCGTGGACACCGCCGACTGCGCCATCGGCCGGGACGCCGCCCGCCTGGTGGTGGATGGCCTGGAGGGCTTCCGGGACGACTATGAGGAGCACGTGCAGCACCACCGGTGCCTGGCAAGCCTCCAGAATCCCGTGCCCTGCGTTGCCCTGTGTCCGGCGGGGGTGGATATCCCGGGCTACATGGCCCTGGTGGGGGTCGGGCGCTACGCCGACGCCGTGCGCCTGATCCGCAAGGACAACCCCATGCCCACCGCCTGCGCCTACATCTGTGAGCATCCCTGCGAGGCCCGCTGCCGCCGGAATATGATCGACGATCCCATCAACATCCGGGGCCTGAAGCGGTATGCCGTGGACCACGCAGGCGTGGTGCCCAATCCCCCCTGCGCCCCGGCCACCGGCAAGACCGTGGCCATCGTGGGCGGCGGCCCCAGCGGCCTCAGCTGCGCCTATTACCTGGCCCTGATGGGCCATAAGGTCACCATTTTCGAGGAGTGCAGCAAGCTGGGCGGCATGCTGCGCTACGGCATCCCCAGCTACCGCTTCCCCCGGGAGAAGCTGGACGCCGAGATCGACTCCATCCTGTCCCTGGGCATCGAGGTCCGCACCAACGTCCGCATCGGCCGGGACATCTGGCTGGAGGAGCTGGAGAAGCAGTTTGACTGCATCTACATCGCCATCGGCGCCCACCAGGACAAGAAAACCGGCATTCCCGGCGAGGACAGCAGGAACGTCATGTCCGCCGTGGAGATGCTCAAGGCCATCGGCGACGACGTGATGCCCGACTTCACCGGCAAGCAGGTGGTGGTCATCGGCGGCGGCAATGTGGCCATGGACGTCACCCGCAGCTCTATCCGCCTGGGGGCCAGCAAGGTCACCTGTGTGTACCGCCGCCGCCTGGAGGATATGACGGCCCTGCCTGACGAGGTGGCAGGGGCCACCGCCGAGGGGGCGGAGATGATGACCCTGGCAGCTCCCGTCCGCATTGAAGCCGACGAGGACGGAGTGGCCCGGGCTCTGTGGGTCCAGCCCCAGATCATCGGCGATGTGGACAGCTCCGGGCGTCCCAAGCCCAACAAGGCCGCTCTGGACCAGGTGCGCATCCCGGCGGATATCATCGTGGTGGCCATCGGCCAGGGCATCGAGATCCAGGGCTTTGACCAGGCCGGCGTGCCCATCACCCGCGGCGGACGGCTGGTGGCCGCCCTGTCCGGTCAGGTCAACGATATGGACAACATCTTTGCCGGCGGCGACTGCGTCACCGGCCCCGCTACCGCCATCCGGGCCATTGCCGCCGGAAAGGTGGCTGCCGCCAACATCGACGAGCACTTGGGCTTCCACCATGAGATCCGGGTGGACGTGGACATCCCGGCTCCCCGGCTGAACAACCGCCCGCCCCACGGGCGCATCAACACCACCGAGCGCCAGGCCTGTGAGCGCAAGTGCGACTTTGAGGACATCGAGTGCGGTCTCACCGAGGAGGGCGCCGTCACCGAGGCCTCCCGCTGCCTGCGGTGCGATCACTTTGGCTACGGCATTTTCAGAGGAGGTCGAGATATCAAATGGTAACGCTGACCATCGACAACAGAACCGTCACCGTGCCGGAGGGCACCACCATTTTGGAGGCCGCCCGCTCCGTGCGCCTGGATATTCCCACCCTGTGCTACCTGAAGGACATCAACGAGATCGGCGCCTGCCGCATCTGCATGGTGGAGGTGGAGGGGGAACAGCGCCTGGTGGCCGCCTGCGACACCCAGGTGGCCGAGGGCATCGTGGTCCACACCAACTCCCCCCGGGTCCGTGAGGCCCGCCGGGTGAACCTGCGGCTGCTGCTGGCCCAGCACGACATCCGCTGTCCCAAGTGCACCCGCAGCGGCAACTGCAAGCTCCAGCAGCTCACCAACGACTATAACCTGCTGGGCAACCACTATATCAAGGACCTGCGGCCCATCGAGCCGGATTTCAGCACCCCCGTGGTGCGGTTTGAAAACCGCTGCATCCGCTGTATGCGCTGCATCCAGGTCTGCGACAAGATCCAGGGTATGCACATCTGGGACCTGATGGGCACCGGTACCCGCACCACCATCGGTGTGTCCGGGGCCAGGACGTTGGCAGACTCCGACTGCACCTTCTGCGGCCAGTGCATGACCCACTGTCCCGTGGGCGGTTTGCAGGAGCACGACGACACCGGCCGGGTGTTCGACGCCCTGGCCAACCCCAAGAAGATCACCGTGGTCCAGATGGCCCCGGCGGTCCGGGCCGCCTGGGCGGAATACTACCACCTGAAGCCCGAGTACGCCACTGCCCAGCGCATGGTCACCGCCCTGAAGCAGATGGGCTTTGACTATGTATTCGACACCAATTTCACCGCCGACCTGACCATCATGGAGGAGGGCAGCGAGTTTGTGGAGCGCTTCACCCACCGGGATCAGTACACCTGGCCCATGTTCACCTCCTGCTGTCCCGGCTGGGTGCGGTTCGTCAAGACCCAGTTCCCCAAGTATGTCAGCCATCTGTCCACCGCCAAAAGTCCCCAACAGATGTTCGGTGCCGTGGCCAAGAGCTACTTCGCCAAGAAGCTGGGGGTGGACCCCCACGACATCTTCGTGGTGTCCATCATGCCCTGCACCGCCAAAAAGAGCGAGGCGGCCCTGCCCACCATGCGGGACGCCTGCGGCGACCCGGACGTGGACGTGGTGCTGACCACCCGTGAGATCGTCCGGATGTTCCGGGGTGAGCAGATCAACCCCGCCGTCCTGGATGAGACGCCCTTTGACAGCCCTCTGGGCAGCGGCACCGGCGCGGCGGTGATCTTCGGCGCCACCGGCGGCGTCATGGACGCGGCCCTGCGCAGCGCCTACTACCTTGTCACCGGCCGAAATCCCGACCCCGACGCCTTCCGGGATGTCCGGGGCATGGACGGCTGGAAGGAAGCCAAGTTCGATATCCCCGGAGCCGGACCGGTGTCCGTGGCGGTGGCCAGCGGCCTGCTGAACACCCGCAAGCTCATGACCGCCCTGGAGCGGGGCGAGGTACGCTATGACTTCGTGGAGATCATGGCCTGTCCCGGCGGCTGCGCCGGCGGCGGCGGTCAGCCCATCCACGACGGCGTGGAGCTGGCGGAAAAGCGCGGCAGCGTCCTGTGGAACATCGATAAGGCCGCCCCCTCCCGGTTCTCCCACGAGAACCCCGAGGTCCACAAGCTGTATCGGGAGTTCATGAAAAAGCCCCTCAGCGACGTATCCCACCATCTGCTTCACACCGACCATCAAGCCTGGAAAATGCCCAGCCAAAAGTAATATTCCGTCAAAAGTGACAGCCGCTTGTCTGCAGGCGGCTGTCATTTTATAATTTTTTCACATATTTTTTATGGTTTGTTCTTACATTGTTCACATTTATATATTGTATTTATGGTAATATGATAGCAACATATATCATATGATGGAAAGTATAAAGCATAATGAGCAAGAGGAGGTACCTGCCATGAAATGTCCCTGCTGTGGAAACGAGATGCAGTCCGGCTTCGTCCGGGCTATGGGCCGAGGCGGCGTGTGCTGGGTGACGGAGGACCGGCCCATGGGCGCGGCCGTGGGTTGCCCGGGCTTCCTGCTTCTGGGAAAGGCCCCCCACTCAGAAACGGACCACGTTCCGGCCCAGCGGTGCGCCGCCTGCCGGATGGTAACCATTGCCTACGACCCGGAATAACCGGCTTGCTGCACGGATAGCGGCACGGCTTATGCCGTGCCGTTTTTCTGCGAATTTATGCAAATTCAACGAAGGCTCTTGTATTTTCCGGGAAAATTCGGTAAACTAATAGAAAAAAATCAGGAGGTTTTTCATGAAATTGGAAACCAAGCGCAGATTATCCATGCTCCTGCTGGCCGTGGCCGTGATCTTCTGGCTGCTGCGGCAGCTGGCGGTGGTGTATATCCCCGGTGTCTCGGCTCTGGCTCTGGCGGGGGCCATGCTCCTGCTGGCCTCCGGCATGGACCGCAGCCGCTCCGGCCAGAAGGCCGCCGTGACCCTGATCTTCGCCTTCGGCCTGCTGAACATCCTTTTCGCCATCATCGAGCTGTACGGCTATTTCCGCGCATGACCCCGGCTTGTCCCGGCTTGTCCCGGCTTGTCTCAGCCTGCCCCAGTTTGTGACATTTTCATGAATTCACTTGACGGACTCTTTACATAGCCCGGAAAACCCGGTATAATAACTCGGATATGCAGAAAGAGGGTGGACCCTTGCAAGTGAATCAAGTGCGGCTGGGAGCGGTGCTGTCCTATGTGTCCATGGGCCTGAGCACGCTGATCTCGCTGATCTATACGCCCATTATGCTGGGCCGGCTGGGCGAAACGGAATACGGTGTATACGGCGCGGTGGGGCCCATCATCTCCTACCTGCTGCTGCTGAGCATGGGCCTGGGCAGCGCCTATATCCGCTACTATTCCCAGGCCAAGGTGGCCAAGGACCGGCGGGAAATGGCAAAGCTCAACGGCATGTTCCTGGTGACCCTGTCGCTGCTGGGACTGGTGCTGCTGGCCCTGGGCTTCTTTCTGGCCGCCCATCCCCAGATGGTGTTCGGCACCAAGTGGGCCCCGGAGGAACTGGCCCTGGGCGCAAAGCTCCTGCGGATCATGACCCTAAACGCGGCTCTGTCCTTCCCCTTCAGCGTTTTTGAGTCCCATGTGAACATCCACGAGCGGTATCTGTTCCTGAAGGCTGTCACCATGGCCAAATCCGTGCTCAGTCCGCTGATCTCCATTCCCCTGCTGCTGTTGGGCTTCCGCTCCCCGGCCATTGCCACGCTTTCGCTGGTGCTGACCATCGTGTGCGGCCTGACGTATATGGCCTACTGCTTCGCGGTGCTGAAAATGCCGGTGTCCTTCCGGACTTACGACCTGCCGCTGATGAAGAGCATGATGGGCTTCACGTTCTACATCTTCCTGGCGGTGGTGGTGGACCAGCTGAACTACGGCATCGGCACCCTGATGACCACCTGGATCCATGGCGCGGAGCTGTCCGGCGTATACTACAGCGCCAACCAGCTGAACGTGTACTATCTGTCCTTTGCCATGGCCATCTCCAATGTGCTGATCCCCCGGGTCCACCGGATGGTGGCGGAGGGCGACTCCAACCGGGAGCTGACCCGGCTGATGACCAAGGCAGGACGCCTGCAGTTCATCATGCTGATGGCGGTGTTCCTGGGCTTTGTGGCGGTGGGCCGTCCCTTTGTGATCCTGTGGGCCGGCGGCAAGGAGCAGTTTGCCGTGGACTATCCCGTGGCCCTGCTGCTGTTTGCCAGCACCATCGTCTCCGCCATCCAGTTTGTGGGGCTGGAGATCCTCCGGGCCAAGAATATGCACCGGTTCCGGGCCTGGGTCTATCTGGCCGCCGCCGCCGTTAATGTGGGGCTGATGATCCCCCTGTGCAAATACGGCGGCCTGGTGGGCGTGGCCGGTTCCATCCTGTTTATCACGGTGGTGGGGAACGTCCTTCCCATCAACTGGTATTTCCGCCGCCATGTGGGCCTGGATGTTCGCTGGTTCTGGGTCCGCATCGCCCGGCTGCTGCCGTCCATGCTGGTACCCGCCATCGTGGCGGTGCTTATCGCCGTGCTGGCTCCGGTGTCCGGGTATCTGGATATTCTCATCTGGGGCTGCGTGTTCGTGGCTGTCTACGTCGCCAGCCTGTGGCTGTTTGGCATGAACCGCTACGAGCGGGGCATCGTCACCGGAGTGCTGGACAAATTCCGCCGCAAGCGCCGCAGAAGGGCATAATATCGTTCAAGCAGCCAAAAGGGCTTGCCGTCTGCAAAGTGCAGGCAGCAGGCCCTTTTGATATTCCTGCGGCAGATGGACTGCCGGGCAGGGCAGGGGAGACGGTATGCGCTACAGCTCCTTCTTGATGGCGCGGATGGCTCCCTTTTCCAGGCGGCTCACCTGGGCCTGGGATATGCCGATCTGCGCCGAAACCTCCATCTGGGTCTTTCCCTGGTTGAAGCGCATCATCAGAATGCTGCGCTCCCGGGGCGTCAGGCGGCTGATGGCGTCCTTCAGGGCAATGCGCTGGATCCAGCTCTCGTCGGTGCAGCGGCGGTCGCTGACCTGGTCCATGACGCATACCGTGTCGCCGCCCTCAGAGTATATGGGCTCGTACAGGGACACCGGGTCCACGATGGCGTCCATGGCCAGCACCACCTCCTCCCGGGGGATGGCCAGCTCCTGGGCCAGCTGCTCCACAGTAGGCTCCCGCTGGCTCTGGCGCAGCAGACGCTCCCGGGCCTGGAGGACCTTATACGCCGTGTCCCGCAGGCTTCGGGACACCCGGATGGCGCTGTTGTCCCGGAGATACCGCCGGATCTCCCCCACGATCATGGGAACGCCGTAGGTAGAAAAGCGCACCGGCTGGTTGATATCGAAGTTGTCAACGGCCTTGATGAGGCCGATACAGCCCACCTGGAACAGGTCGTCCATGTTCTCGCCCCGGCTGGCAAATCGCTGAAGCACCGACAGCACCAGCCGCAGGTTGCCCCGGATGAGCTTTTCCCGGGCGGCCATGTCTCCCTCCTTGGTCCGCCGCAGAAGCTCCGCCATTTCGTCGTTTTTCAGAACCTCCAGCTTGGCGGTGTTGATGCCGCAGATCTCCACTTTTCCCTGCATTCCACTACTGCCTCCGTCACTTGGATAAAAACAGTATTCCCGGGGAAAAGTTCCTTATACGGCGCCACAGAATCCCATCAGCTTTCGCTGAACAAGCCATCCAAAAAAATTTTTGGATTTTTTGAAAAAAAGACTTGCATTTTCTGGGAGACCGTGGTATTATAGCAAAGTCGTCAAGAGACACGCGCCGTTAGCTCAGCTGGATAGAGCGTCTGGCT
>ULVM01036363.1_pt1 | contig 10820 bp, 8 predicted proteins | sample 1959451 | NCBI WGS metagenome assembly ULVM01 (sample SAMEA4835786, study PRJEB28245) | human gut metagenome | biome: gut microbiome; material: fecal sample | place: Denmark | collected 2008
TGCCTTACCTTTGTGTTTATAAACGAACGTTTTTTGAAACACCCCTCCCCTTTTCTTCCATCTACTTTATATTACGTATCTGTTTGTAGTCCAATAGGTAAGTACCCTAGCCTCCTATCATTTACACAAAAAAATTTCTCCTTACGCGCGAGACGACACCTACTTTAGAAAACAGGTTCTTCGTCAAGTTTGGTGGTAAGTTTTCTTTTACTCATGGAATCTAATTCAGTTTTCAGAAGTGCAAGCCCTCGTTTATTGTTGACAAAAAAGCAAGTATCCCGACTTTCGCCCGAAGTGTCCATTCGTGAGGTGAAGAAGCGAATCTTAGTCTAAACTATCTGAAAATCAACATATTTAAAAAGTAAGATTTCTGTCTTCAAAAGCTTTGTTTTAACACAGAGTTAAAGCTTGTTCTTTGGATATAAATAAGAAGTTCTTTAAATGCAAAAGACTTGTTATTTGCGCACAAGAACCTGACAACCTGTAAAAGGCGTTAACAATGTTAATTGAAGAAAAGTATAAGGATGAAGATACCGGTTCAGACGGCGTAAATTCACTTCTAAAATTTGAGTTATCTTATTCAGCCGGTGTCTGTTTTTTCTTATTAAAGCAAGCAAAAAGGACAATTATCAACTTGAAGATAAAGAATTTACCACCAAATTTAATTTAAATAGGCTATAAATAGTAATATGGAAAAAGTGAAAATCGGAGAAAACTCCAGAAAAGTATGACGAATACTTATACATGCAAGAAAAGTCTCTGTGAAAGAACTTTGCAGCTTGACCTGCCTGAATATAGACGATGTAATGCTTGCTGTCGGATGGTTGGCAAAAGAGAACAGTTCTTTTTATCGAAAAGAAAGCAGATTCTTTTTATGTCAGCGACGGTTCTGAGTATTACTTCTGCTTCGGATAGGACATGCAGATGAAAGAACGAGGGTGTGTCGAAACTCGTATTCACCACAGATTGCTCTGTGGTGAGTCATGACACACTCTCGTCGTTCTTTATTCTCCTTTTGCCTTCATCAGTTTCCCGGCTTTGAGGTCAATGTAGTAAAGCATTCCCCGGGCTATCTCCATGCGCCCGATCTCCTTACCCGGAAACTCGGCCAGCACTCCGAGCAGGTCTCCTGTCTCCGGATCATAACGCTGTATTTTCCCACTCTTCTGTACCGACATCAGTAATTCGCCTCCGTAGGCAAGCAGTCCGAGCGGTTGAATATCATCGTACTTAAACACGGCATCGGAAGTGATATGTGTCTCTTCACCGAACACGATCTCCATTTTCGACGGAGTGAACACTTGCACACTCTTGTTGTACCAGTCGGTCAGATACATACGCCCGTCATACTCTGCCATACCATGGATACGGGCCTGATAGTCATATCCGACTCCTTCGGGCACTTTCACCTTTCCGATCCAGGGAACCCGGAACGCAGGTTCGGTAACGGCTTCATAAATCCAATAGCCGCGAATGGTATTTTTATCACGCACCATCAGTCTCTCGCCACACTCACGAAGTCCGTAGCAATGGGTCATGCTATAAATATCGTCTCCCCACTTTCCGTCTGAACGCCCGATGGCATTGACAAACTGAAGGGTGCGACGGTCAAAAATATTAATACGGGAGTTGTACATACCCACAAAGATATAACGGTCAGAAACAGCCATGTCGCCTATCTCGGCATTAAAGGTCTCTTTGACACCTTTCCGTACCCATGAATCGATACGTCCGATCAGTTCGCCTGTCGTCAGGTTCAGCAATAGCACGGAACGGTCGGCGGCATTGGTATTGGCAACAAACAAAGTGTCCCCCTTGACCCGTACGGACCGGGGAGTGAAATTGGCCGGAAGCACTCCGGGAACAACCACTTCGCCGGCATCTGTAAAGGTGGTGTAAACCGGCTCTTGGGGAGAAGTACTGCCCTTATCCGAAGGTTCTTCGTCCTTGGAACAGGATATACACAGGGCAGATATCAATAATAACAGATATAAAAATTTCAAATTCATGCTTGATTGTTTTCTCACCACAGACGACACAGAAAGTTTTCTTCTCTTAAACCGTCATCCGGATATAGAGGAGTGTACAAACCTGCATAATCTGCAGCGAATCGTAATTATTCATTTTTTTAGTCCAGCTCGGATATTTCAACAAACATAACTTTCCCCTGTATCAGCCGGGGAGCATTGGCATTGCGTCCTGCAAGATAGAATGTATCATTATGGAACAAGAGGCGTCCGGGAGTTCCCAGCCCCACTCCTCCGGCAAAGGATGAATAAGAGCCGAGCTCTTTCCCGGTACGGAGGTCTACTCTCACGATGCAGTTATTTGCGCAGACAACATACATTTCGTTCTGAAAGAATCCCATACTGAGCGGTTTGTTCGGCATGCGGTAAGAGCGCAAAAAGCGTACCGGCTCTCCCTTGACCGCCACGGTGGCGGGATCGATCACCAGGATGCGTGAGGTTTCGTAGTCGGACACATAGATCAAGCCTTCATGCCGCGCGACGGACTCAAGATTAAAACCGTTATTAGAAGACGTACTGTCCGTATTCTGAGCAAAGACAGGAACCTTAAAACGATTTTCAGGCGTACAATCTGAAATCTGCACCACTTTAATCTTCTGTTTGTCACGGATGAACAATTTATCACCGGCCACTTCGGCCGCTTCGCATTGCAACAGAGAACTCGACTGCCATCCGGTACGCCCGATGGTGGTCACATACGAATAATCGTTCCGTCGGAACAGGTCGATCCGGGATGAACGGTTCACCACAAAGATGTAATCGCTGCTGACCGCCACATCCATCACCTGATTGTCGAACTTCTCGTTTTTCCCGTTGTAGGTCCAGCCGGTCAGCGAATAAAGCAACTCCCCGGTCGAAGCGCGTACCACCCACACACCGTCAGAACCTTCGGCACGGTTGGCAATGAAAAGAGTATCTCCCGAACGCCGCATTCCCACCGGATTGTAATTTTGGGTCCCCACTCCGACAAAGGCGGCATCCAGCTCTTTATCGAAAGTCAATGTAAGGATGGAGTCGGTCGTGAAACTGAATCCGGGGGCACTATTTTTATCGCATGCGGCAAAGGTGAGCAGCAGGACTGCCAGTACCGTCAGTATGTTATGTCTCTTCATCATAGCTCTATGTCGGGATTGTCGGCATCGTTGATGCCGGGATTATAATCATTGTAACTCTTAAAGGGATTGATGATATAAGGCAGCATGCGGTGCTTCATCATGTAGCGATACACTTTCGGTACTATTTCATCGGGCACCGACCCGTAACACAGGCTGCTAGAATGACCATAGCCCAGACAGTGCCCTAGCTCGTGAATCCAGACATGAAGCACCCAGTTGCAATCGATTGCCACCCGGTTCTGGTAGAAGAATCCGGCCAGATATTCTTCACGCAATCCCAAAGCATTTCCTCCACCGAGCCCGGCGATACCGGAACCGGTAACCACTCCGAACACAAGACTTTGTTTATTGAGAATTGAATTCAGTAGCCCTTCACGGTCGATCTCCTTTCCTGCATCATTGTGAATGCTACCTTTGTAGTTCATCAATGAATCACGAAAAATTTCGGAACTGAACATGACAGCCATATTCACCGCCGATGTGGCATAGTAGCGGGCTGCATTTGCTGTCATGACTCCCCAGTTTCCACTACCGTACTTTCCCATCTGGATACGGGTTTTCATCTTGATGGTCTTCAGCATATCGAATACGGAGTCGTTGCACGAAAGCAGCAATTCATACTGGTCGGGCGACAGCAGTGCCAGATTATTCACACGGACAGGCTTTCCACTCTTCGAAGCGTAGACGGCCTCTCCCATTTTCAATGGAGAATCAAGTTTGATGTTATAAAAACCGGGGACTTCCTCAAATTGCATCAATTGGATGGTGTCACGCAAATGGGGCATCGTCAGCCAAAGGGAGACTTCCTTGAAATCGTGCGCCATGCCGTTGAACAGCCGGAGCTTTCCATCCGCCATCGAAACATTAAAGGGGTTATTCACATAGAAGGCACGATCGGCGGAAACAATCTCGTCCACGCTTTCGCCATCTTCAAACATCTGTTCTCCCTGATCGAGAAACTCTTGTGCCGTCATCTTCGTCAAAGCAGGCGGAGTGCCAAAAGCATCGAGAATATCGGCTGTATCATCATCCTGACAGGCACACAGCGAGAATGCCAGAAGCGAGATACACAGAATTTGCTTTCTGTTCATAGTGTAGGGTTTATTCATTTTGAGGGCGCAAAGATAATATAAAAAATATTTTTCCCACAAAAAGATTCTTCCGGATAATCGGAGCGAAACATCGCTAATCGCATACCCGATTACCACACAGGCTTTTGGGCAGAAACGGTTTATAATAAAAAAACGGCCGATCTGCCAAATCCATAAATGATTCTTTGTAAATTTGCACATAGTTATTAGATAAACATTATGAAGAAACTCTTTTTATGGGCACTGTCAGCTTTGTTAACCCTTCCGGCAGCGGCTCAAGACTTCGTCCCCGAAGCCTCGTTTTACGGCGAAAACTACTGGACACCCGACACACTGGGTAACCATCGCGCCATTGTTTCCGTGAACACTCCCGCCTCCGTAGCGGAAGCTTATATCCCCTGGCGCAGACGTGACGCCAATCCCGAACAAAAAGGGATTATTGTGATCAATGTATCTACCGGCAAAGCGGTAGACAATGTACTTCCGGTGGAAATCAACCGTGAATACGGACGCATCCGATTTGACGCAAGCGGAAATGCCGGAGATTATTATGTGTACTACCTCCCCTACCACACCTCGGGAGGGCCCTATCCGAAAGTAAACTATCCTCAGCAACCGGATAAGGCGGATCCGCAATGGAAAGCAACCTGTAAAGCCACTCCGGCCGGAAAGGCGGTACAAGCCAAGCTGGTACGTTTCGAATCGCTGGGCAGTTTCAACAGCTTCTATCCGATGGAAATCATCGCCACAGCACAGGAGAAGCAGGCATTGATCGATGCTAACAGCAACAAGCCTTTCCTGCTGTTGCCCGAAGACCGTAAATATCCCATCCGCATGTTCGATGATCTGTCATACCGCCAGGTGACGCAAGGAGCCACAGGCGAGTTTTTCGGTGAAGCGGATCTGAACGAATACTATGTGCTGCAACTGGGACTGTGGGCATTCAAGAATCCGGTGAACGGAGTCAAAGTAACCTTTACCGACCTGAAAGGAAAGAACGAAAGTATACCTGCATCGGCTCTTACGTGTTTCAACACGGAAGGAACCGACTGGCTGGGACGCCCGATACATCCGGAGGTAAACGTCGGTAAAGGCCGTGTACAACCTTTATGGATCGGCGTCCAGATGCCGGAACATGCCGGCAGAGGGATCTACCGAGGCACGGTCACCGTGAGCGACCTGAGCGGTGCTTCACAGGAAGTGAACATAGCCATTAACCTGTCGGACAACGTACTGGTGGACAAAGGAGACGGAGACTTGTGGCGTTTGTCACGTTTGCGCTGGCTGAATTCACAGTATGCAGTCAATAACCGGCCGGTGAAGCCATTCATTCCGATAAAGGTGGCAGACCGTACAATCAGCGTGCTGGGACGCAGCGTCACTGCCGGCGAACTGGGACTGCCGGCTTCCATCCGGAGTTACTTCACCGAAGAGATGACTTCCATAGGCAAAGAACCCAAAGACATTCTGTCACAACCGATGGAATTTGTCATTCGCCAGAATGGAAAGCCACTGCCCGTCACCATCACTTCACCGCTAAAGTTCGGCAAGAAGGAAGACGGAACGGTAAGCTGGACCGCTACCGGAAAAGCAGGGGCACTGGAGATAACAGTACTTGCAAGTATGGAATTCGATGGTTTCATGAATTATCAGATCAAAGTAAAGGCTGCCGAAAATACATCGGTAGACGATATAGCCCTGTTAACTTCCATGCCGGCAACAACGGCCAAATATCGTTTGGGAATGGGTTATGAAGGCTCACTGCGCCCGAAAAGCGACCAATGGAAATGGAATGTGGAACGGAATCAGGAAGGTTTCTGGTTTGGCGATGTAAACGCCGGCATGCAATGCCTGTTCCGTGCAGAGAACTATCGCCGTCCGCTAAACACAAACTTCTACAAAATGCAACCGCTGAACATGCCTCCATCCTGGTTTAACAACGGTAAAGGCGGCATCAGCTATAAAGAGAAAGGAAACCAGGTAGACATCAAGACATACAGTGGCAGCCGCACCCTCCAAAAGGGCGAAGAGCTGAACTTCGACTTCCTGGTACTGGTAACTCCCTTCAAGCCCATCGACACGATGAAGCAATGGACCGACCGCTACTACCACGGATACCAGCCTGCCGAGAAACTGAAAGAGGGCGACGCACACGCCTACCAGGCTGTAGACGTTGTGGGAGAAACAGGAGCAAACGTTATCAACCTGCATCACGGCAATGCGGTGAATCCGCATATCAACTATCCTTTCTTCCGCCCTGCCTTCATGAAGCAGTACGTAGACGAATCGCATGCCAAAGGATATAAAGTGAAAATATACTATACGGTACGCGAACTGACGAACCATGCACCGGAGCTGTTTGCCCTGAAGAGCCTTGGACACGAAATCTTCTCACCGGGCAAGGGAGGAGGCTATGCCTGGCTACAGGAACATCTGGACGGCGACTACATCGGAGCCTGGTTTGTAGATGCTTACAAGGATGCGGCAATCGTGAACACCGGCATTTCGCGCTGGCACAACTTCTATGTGGAAGGACTGAACTGGCTGACAAAAAATGTCGGCATCGACGGAGTCTATATCGATGACTTGGCTTTCGATCGTAACACGATGAAACGCATCCGCCGGGTACTGGAAAGTAACCGTCCCGATCCGCGCATCGATGTCCATTCAGCCAATCAGTTCAATCCGGCCGACGGTTACATCAACAGCATATTCCTTTACATGGAACACATGCCTTACCTGGACCGCCTTTGGTTTGGAGAATACTTTAAATACGAAAAGTCACCGGAATACTGGCTGACAGACGTATCGGGTATCCCCTTCGGCATGATGAGCGAAATGTTGCAGGATGGCGGCAATCCTTACCGGGGCATGCTGTACGGGATGACCGCACGCGAACCGATGGAATCCGTCCCCTCACAACTCTGGAAGGTGTGGGATGCATTCGGCATAAAAGACAGCCGCATGATGGGCTATTGGGTATCCTACAATCCAGTGAAGACAGGACGCAATGACGTTCTGGCAACCTCGTTTGTGAAAGATGGCAAAGTAATGATTGCCATTGCCAGTTGGGCAAAAAAAGACAGTGATATAAAACTGCAGATAGATTGGGAGAAACTGGGCATTGATGCTGATAAAGCCAGGCTGACGGCTCCTGACATCAAAGGTTTCCAGGAAGGATTCAGCCTGTCGCCAAAAGATAAAATAAAAGTTCCCAAAGACAAAGGGTTCATCTTTATTCTGGAATAAAAGTAGATATATGAATGGGGGCGTGCCGAAAATGCTGACCAGGCGGGAAAGTACATCCCGGCACACCTCCATTTTTAAACTGACTCAGTCTAATTTTCGAAGCTAATATATAAAAAAACAGACATATTAGAAGAATCCACAAGATTGACAAAATTCACTTGCAGCCAATGCTACGGCCTCAGGTTCAATTGTAAAAAACAAAATTTTCCGGTATCGGATTTTCTTTCTTTTCCTCGTCATCCTCACGCTGAGAAGCAGTTAACAGTAATACTCCATTATCCGTGTCATTATCAGTCTATTGTTGTTGATATTATATAAAAAATGTTTTTGATTCTGAGCATAAGTCCACACTGCAAGTCCTGCTCTTTATCATACTTAGATAGATGCCTTAGTAATTCTCAATAATAACATTCCCGAATATATCTTTTTTAATAATTTGCTTTTTCCCATGATTATCTTCGATTATTTTATTACCGAATATATCTGTCTTAATGGTCTTTTTATAACCTTTATTATTTTCAATGACAGTATTTCCAAAGATATCTTTTTTGATGCTTTTCCTATTACCGCGATTGTCCTCAATGACAGTATCTCCAAAGATGTCTTTCTTAATGGTTTTCCTATTACCGCAATTGTTCTCAATGACAGTATCTCCAAAGATGTCTTTCTTGATAGTTTTCCTATTACCGCGATTGTCCTCAATGACAGTATCTCCAAAAATGTCTTTCTTGATAGTTTTCCTATTACCGCGATTGTCCTCAATGACAGTATCTCCAAAGATATCTTTCTTAATGGTTTTCCTATTACCGTGATTGTCCTCAATGACAGTATCTCCAAAGATGTCTTTCTTGATGGTTTTCTTTCCTTGATTAGTTACCGAATGTCCATGATTATTTCCGATAGAATTTGCACCATAACTTCCTGTTATCCGAGGGATCAGAATAAACTGAACTGTAAATAGAATAAATAAAATCTTTTTCATGATGTTTTTTTTAGGTTTGCAACAAAAGTAAAGCAGGAAAATCATACCTGATCTGTGAATTCTATAATTACTTATAGGGAAAAACCTAAATTTATATGGACTTAAACGGTAAGAACTTATAAAGTACCCCAATTCGCACATCAAAAATCAAGCATCTATACCACTAAAATCAGTACATATCGGGACATCCACTCCAGAGTGAATACTAAAACAATCTGCAAGTAACGTTTGGCAATAAGAAAACAATCAGCACATGCAAATAGCATAAGCATAAATAGAGTTTTTTTTCTTGGAAAAGCTGAAATAAGAACTGGTACCTATATAGATAAAGTGGATGGTAAAAAAAATATTATTTTTTCGGCTCTGCATAAACGATATAACGTGTAGAGTCTTCTTCATCAGGTAACAAGACCGCATTGGTATTATCCGTCACCCATTATAGCACACGGATAAGCATTCGGATATTCTTTTTGCTCAGAAAACAAATCGTTATACAGTCGAAATATCTTTTGTTTATCCTTCTTATCTTCATAAGTAGGTTGTGAATAGAGTAAGCAGAGGTAATTGTAAAGTGAATTGTAGCTATGACTCATGCATAATAAAATAATCCCTCAAAATTTAGGGACGATCCCGAATTCAGATATGATCCTTTACTCCCTTTTCTTTAAGAGGTTCCTGGCGTTTTTTTTAAAATTTCCCTAATATCATTGATTATCAAGGAAATTAGCAAATACAGTTCTTACATTCGACTAAATTAGTCTTGATTTAAATTATATATCTATTTCTTTAATGCGTTCCAACTGCCTATTTAGAAAGTAGTCAGAATACTTAGTGTAATCCCCCGTTTCATAAAATCGAATCAACCCTTTCCTGTAATTCAAAATATCAGCATCTTTTGCTGAATATACAGGAATAATATCAGCATTCATCATGACAACACTTTCTATCATGCGAGAAGTTCTTTTATTCCCATCTATAAAAGGTTGCAGCCGTGCAATATTACAATGTAAGAAAACTGCCTTTTCCAATGGATTAGTATAAACGTCTTGCTCATATAATATCTCTCCCAATTTACTTTTTATTTCTTGCAAATCTTTTGGAGGAGCATAATCAGTACCGCTGATCCTAACTGCACGTGTCCTTAAAAAGCCTGATTCCTCATTAGAAACCAAACCTGTGGAAATAGATTGATGAAGTCTGAAAAGAGTACATTCATCTATAATCTCCTTATTTTTCTCTTGATGAATATATTCCAGTTCGGAAATGAATGTATTATATAGATTTTTCAGCATTTTAGCATCTTCATATTTTTTTTCGGAAGTGATGCCGTCCTTAAGCAATGCTTCTGTTTCAACATAGGTATAGGTATTACCCTCTATTCTCCCCGAATAATAGCACCATACAACAGCCAAGTCTTTTATCTCGCTTGAGTAAAGTTCCGACAGTTTAGCCAAAGGGCTTTCAAGAATGAATGTTGCTTTTTGGCATTGTTCCTTATTGAAGATATGTTTCATATATCCTATCTATTGCTTAAAAGAGAGATTTTATTTCTCGATTTCATTATTATGCAAAACTACTAAAAAGTACTTAGATACAGCACACTTCCATTATAAAAGTTCTATTCTTAACACCCACCTCTAAGTTTTTGGCACACGCCACATCCTTGTCTATATAATCAGTAAAAATCTTTCCCCATCTTAACGCATAATAACACACGGCCTTTATATCCGGGAATTGCTTGAACAGAATTCCAGCCCTCCGTTTTTGGCTGTCCGTCCACTTGCCCGGTGCCTTGAACAGCAGATACCGGCTTCTAGCCAACAATTGCCTAAGAGTATCCCCGTTGCTAAAGACCTCCAGCTCATAGCTTTCTCTCTTTGCCCTGGCCTCTTTTCCAATCGTGACTATAGGTCTGACCTGTTTCAGGATCTTCCCAACGACGACGTTTGATACGAAGGTATACTGTCTTGCCGCGAATGGGGAAGTCTTGTACTTCTATTTCCGGAAAGAAGCCTTTGGAATGAAGATGTAAATGGGAGTATTTTTCAGGAATCGAAGACTTTTCCTCAAGGAAGAGGATGAAGCAAGTTGCTCAGGAGACATGATTGACTAAATCAAAGTAAGCGAGTATGCCTGAAGGGAGGAACATAGTCAAGATTTTTACGGTGAGCCCCTTCTAATCCTAAAAAGAAAAAACTCTTGTAACATATACTGAAATTCAGTTAGTTACAAGAGTTTTTTAAGAGGTTCCTGGTGGATTTTAAACCACCAAGACAATTCCTTTATTTCCAATTGATTAGAACTCTCTTAGCTTTGCTACTGTAAAACAATTGTAAAACAAATATTCTGTTTAAAT
>ULVM01035066.1_pt1 | contig 10782 bp, 10 predicted proteins | sample 1959451 | NCBI WGS metagenome assembly ULVM01 (sample SAMEA4835786, study PRJEB28245) | human gut metagenome | biome: gut microbiome; material: fecal sample | place: Denmark | collected 2008
GGCTCCCCTTTTCAGGAGAGCCCCCGCGACGGAAGAACGATTTTTGCTTACTTATTGCTGCGGCGCCAGATGTGCATCTTCTCCGCGTCGGCGATGAGCTGCTCGCGGAAGTCGGGATGCGCGATGCCGATGAGAGCCTCGGCACGCTGCCAGGTCGAAAGACCCTTGAGGTTGACCATGCCATACTCGGTGACGATGTAGTGCGTGCAGGAGCGCGGGTCGGTGCAGATAGAGCCCGGCGTCAGCGTGGGAACGATGCGGCTCTTGACCGTGCCGTCCTTGCCCGTGACGGTCGAGGACATGCAGATGAAGCTCTTGCCGCCCTTGGAGAGGTACGCGCCCATCGCAAAGTCGAGCTGGCCGCCCGTGCCGGAGATGTGCTTGATGCCCGCGGACTCGGCATTCACCTGACCGAACAGATCGCAGTCGATGGCGTTGTTGATGGAGATGAAGTTGTCGATCTGGGAGATGACAAACACGTCGTTCGTATAGTCGACCGGCGCACCCATGACATCGGGATTGCGATCCATGTAGTCATAGAGCTTCTGCGTGCCGGCGGCGAAGGCAAAGACCTGACGGCCCTTGTCGAGCTGCTTGTGCTTGCCGGTGATCTTGCCGGCGAGCGCCATATCGACAAAGCCGTCGACATACATTTCGGTGTGAACGGACAGGTCCTTGAGGTCAGACTGCGCGATCATCGAGCCGATGGTGTTTGGCATGCCGCCGATGCCGAGCTGGAGGCACGCGCCATTCGGGATCTCAGGCACGACAAGGTTGGCGACCGCGGTGTCGACCTCGGTGGGGGCGCCGCCCGCACCGAGCTGCGCAACGGGAGGATTCTCCCCTTCCACGACCATGTCGACGTCCTTGATGTTAATCTCGCAGCCGTTGAGGCCATAGACCCAGGGAAGGTTCTCGTTGACCTCGACGATGACGGTCTTGGCGGCATCCAGCATGTCGGCAAGGTGAGAGCACGCGAGAGCGTAGCTGAAGTTGCCGTGCTTATCCATCGGCGTGACCTGGATCATCGCAACATCAACCGTGGCGTTGCCGTCGCGGTAGAAGCGCGGCAGCTCGCTGTAGCGCATGGGGATGAAATAGCCCATGCCCTTGGAGATGATCTTGCGGTCGATACCGCTGCAATGCCAGGAGTTCCAGGTGAAGTGCTCACCGGCGTCCTCGGCCTTGCAGATCTCGGGCATCCACATCGTCACGCCGCCGCGGACCTTGACGTCCTTGAGCTCATTCTGGCGTGCGGCCAGAGCCTTGTCGAGCGTGTAGGGATGGTTGGTGCACCAGCCGTAGTCGACCCAGTCGCCGCTCTTGACGACCTTGACGGCTTCCGCGGCAGAGGTCAGCTTCTTCTGATAAAGCGCTGCGTAATCCATGGATAATTCCTCCTGTATGTATGTGAATTTGATTATCATTTCGGAACTATGTCGAAACTTTAACAATTATAGCATACCGATCGCCGTTTGCAAAGTCTTTCTTACGTGTCAGCGTAAAAAAGAACGTAAAAAAGAGACAGGCCGGAGCCTGTCTCTTTTCAGTTCGGGAAAATTACTCCTCGACAGGAGCCTCTTCCTCGCCGCTGAGCAGCGCGCGGATGCTGAGGGAGATCTTCTTCTTCTCCTCGTCGATGGCGGTGATCTTCGCATCGACCATCTGGCCTTCGGACAGGACGTCGGAGGGCTTGTCGATGCGGCGGTCAGCGATCTGGGAGATATGGATCAGGCCGTCCACGCCGGGAACGACCTCAGCGAAAGCGCCGAAGGTCATCAGCTTGACGATGCGGACGTTGGCAACGTCGCCGACCTTGTAGGTGTTCATGAACACATCCCAGGGGTTCTGGGTGCGATCCTTGACGCCGAGGGAAATCTTGCGCTTCTCGGGGTCGAAGGAGATGACGTACACGTCGAGGTGATCGCCGATGGAGACGACCTCGGCGGGGTTCTTGATGCGGCTCCAGCTCAGCTCGGAGATGTGGACCATGCCGTCCACGCCGCCGATGTCGACGAACACGCCGTAAGAGGTCATGGACTTGACAACGCCGTCATAGTGCTTGCCGACCTCGATGCCTTCCCAGATGGCGGCCTGAGCAGCCTGACGCTCCTCGTTCAGCACGGACTTGATAGAGCCGACGACGCGGCGGCGGGCACGATTGACCTCGGTCACGCGGAGTTTGACCTTCTGCTTGACCATCTGGCCAAGGTCGGAGTCCTTGGGCATGCCGCTCTGAGAAGCGGGCACGAACACGCGCACGCCCTTGACAGAAACGACGATGCCGCCCTTGTTCACTTCGGTCACGGTGCCTTCGAGAACGGTCTTGTCCTCAACGGCGGTCTCAATGTCTTCCCAGAGCTTGACAGCGTCGAGACGCTTCTTGGAGAGGGTGGCGTAGCCTTCCACGTCGTTGACGCGGACAACGTAAGCCTCGATCTCGTCGCCGACCTTGACGACGTCCTCGGGCTTGACGTCGGGGTCGCTGCTCAGCTCAGAAACAGGGATATAGCCTGCCTGCTTGCAGCCGACGTCGACCTGGATCTCGGTCGTGCCGATGGCGGTCACGATACCGGTCACCTTATCTCCTGTATTTAGAGTCTTGAAAGATTTTTCAAGCAGTTCTTCAAAGGATTCGCTGGTTTCAGGGGCAGTGGTGTTGATGTTTTCTTCCGTCATTGTTGTTAATACCTCCATAATGATACTCGCAGGAGTAGATGCGCCGGCTGTCAGTCCCGCCACACGGCATCCGGAAAAGAATTCCGGTGAGAGCTCGTCTGCGGATTCGATCTGGAGGACTTTTCCGCAGTTCTCTCTGCAAATCTCGGTCAAATGCCTTGTGTTGGCGCTTCTTCGGTCGCCCACAACCACCATCGCGTCTACCTTGGCGGAAAGTTCTGCTGCCTCAGTTTGACGTTTCTGCGTAGCATTGCATATTGTATCATTGATTTTCAGATTTGTACACTGTTTTTTTAGAAATTTCACGCAACTTTCCCAAAGCGCACGAATGCAGGTCGTTTGCGCCAGCATGATACTGGGTAAATGGGCAAAATCGGGGTGTTCCTGCAAGTATTTTTGCGCTTCCTGCACATTTTCAAAAATCAGAGGATCGCTGCACCATCCTGCGATGCCCTGCACCTCGGGATGATGGCGCTCACCGATCAGGATGACGCGGCGTCCCTCGTGCTCTGCCTCCTGTACAAGCTTTCGGATGCGCTCGACATGCGGGCACACGGCGCTCACGACCTCTGCCCCGCGCTCTCGCAGCGCATCAAGCGTCGCTCTCGGCTCGCCGTGGGCGCGGATGAGCACGGTCTCCCCCACTTTTGCCTGGTCGGGCGACGTGATGAGGCGCATGCCAAGGTCTTCGATCTCGCGCACGACGCCCGCGTTGTGCACGATGCTGCCGAGCATTGCGCCGCCGCGCGCTTTTGCCGTTTCGCGCGCAAGGTTGACTGCGCGCTCCACGCCGTAGCAGAAGCCCGCGGTCTCAGCTAAGATGACCTTCACAGCGGCGCGCCTCCCACCTGCTGGCCGCCGAGCGCGTAGGCCTGACGCAGCATTTCGTCGGCGATGGCCTGCAATTCTTCGGACGTGCCGCGGCGGCCCGTGACCTCAGGCACATACGGCTCGCCGAAGATGATGTGCGTTTTATGGAAGGGCTTTTTCTGCCCGTCGCAGAACACCGGCACGAGCGTCGCACCCGTGCGCACGCCGATCATCGCGATGCCCGCGTGCGCGTGCGCGGGGAGTCCGTCGTGATAGCCAACGCCGCCCCGGATCGTCGTCCCCTCGGGGAAGATCAGAAGATTCTCACCCTTGTGGAGCACCTGCATCGCGGTCTTGATGGACTGGATATCCTTGCCGTCGCGCTGGACGGGAAATGCGCCGAGCGTGCGGATGAGCCACGCGAGCGCGCGGTTGTCGAAGAGCTCGGCCTTGGCCATAAAGTGCAGATGGTAGTCGAGCGGCAGGCACAGGCCGATGAGCACGGGGTCTAAGTCCGTTGAATGGTTCGGGCACAGCAGCACGCTGTGCTTGGGCAGATTTTCAAGTCCCTTGACGTCCACGCGGTAGATCCACAAAAGAACCCGACCGATGATCCAGATAAACGCAAAAAAGATACGGTGCATCATTTCAATTTCTCCTGAATGAGGCTCAGCAGCGCCCGCTCGCTCTCTTCAAAGTTGAGCTTCGACGTGTCGAGCCGCACGGCATCCTCTGCCTCGCGCAGCGGGGCGATATCGCGGTGCATGTCCTGATAGTCGCGCTCGTTGATCTCGCGCAGCACCTCTTCATACGCCTTGGGCGTGCCGCGCTCAGAGAGCTCGAGACAGCGGCGGCGCGCGCGCTCCTCGGCCGAAGCAGTCAGGTAAATTTTGAGGTCGGCGTCCGGCAAAACGACTGTGCCGATGTCGCGCCCGTCCATGATGACGCTTCTCCTGCGCGCGATGTCGCGCTGCATCTCAAGAAGGTATGCGCGCACGCACGGCAGCGCCGAGACGTTTGAGGCGTACATCGAAATTTCCGGCAGGCGGATCTCGGTGCTGACGTCTTTACCGTCAAGCAGCATCTTCTGCCCGACTGTCTCGTCAAATGCCATGTCGATCTGAATTTCTTTCAGCAGCGGCGCGATTTGAGATTCGTCCTTTGCGTCCAGTCCGCGGGAAAACGCCGCGTAGCCGATGGTGCGGTAGATCGCACCCGTGTCGACATGCAGAATGTTCAATTTCTTGGCGACGGCCTTGGCGAGCGTACTCTTGCCCGCGCCGCCGGGGCCGTCAATGGCAATGGAAAAATGCTCTTTCATCTGTTTAATTCTTCTCTCTTACAATAAATATGTGCTTACTGCGTCAGCAGTGCGTCCGCGGCAGCCTCGCCCGCGGCCTTGCCGGTCGCCCAGGCGATTTGCAGATTGTAGCCGCCCGTGTAGGCGTCTACGTCGATGATCTCGCCGGCAAAGTACAGGCCGCCGATCTTTTTCGACGCCATGGTCTTCGGATCGATCTCCCCCACCTTGACGCCGCCGGAGGTGATGATCGCGTTTTCGACCGGCATCGGCGCGCTGACATTGACCGTCCAGCGCTTTAAGAGCGTGCGGATGGTCTCGCGCTGGGCGCGCGTGATGTCGTGCACCTTTTCGTGCGGCGGGATGCCCGAGCGGTCGATGAACTCGTCGATCATCTTCTGCGGCAGGAGCGCCCCGAGTACGTTACAGTAGTCGCTGTTCGCACGCTTTTCAAAGTCCGACAGTAAACGCTTGTCAAGCTGCTGTTCGTCGAGCGCAGGCTTGAGGTCGATCTCCAGCCGGTACTGCTTTTTGTCGAAATGCCGCATGTGCGCGCTGGCCGACAGGATGAGCGGCCCGCTCACGCCGAAGTGCGTGAACAGCATTTCGCCAAAATCCGAGTGGATCTTTTTGTTGTCTTCATATACCGTCAGCGCGACGTTGCGCAGGCTCAGCCCTTGCAGCACCGCACATTCGCGCGCCTCAAGCGGCACGAGCGAGCCGCGCAGCGGCGTGACTGTGTGGCCGAGAGCTTCCGCCATGCGGAAGCCGTCGCCCGTCGAGCCCGTCGCGGGATAGGACAGCCCGCCCGTCGCCAGAATGACGGCGGAGGCGGTGTACTCCCCTTTTTCGCCCTTGACGGCGGCGACATGGCCGTCTTCGACCGAAATACCGAGCGCGCGGTCGCGCACGAGCTTGACGTGCAGACGCTTGAGCTCGCGCTCAAGCGCCGCTGTGATGTCGAATGACCGGTCGGACACGGGAAACACGCGCTTGCCGCGCTCGACCTTGAGCGGCACACCGAGCCCCTCGAAAAAATCGATGGCGTCGTGCCCGTCGAAGCGGGAAAACACGGAGTATAAAAACCGCGGGTTCTGCGGCACGTGGGCGAGCAGCTCTTCGCAAGTGCTGTCGTTCGTCACGTTGCAGCGGCCCTTGCCGGTGATGTTCACCTTTTTGCCGAGGCGCTCGTTTGGATTGAGCAGCGTCACGTGCGCACCCTTGCGCGCGGCGCAGATTGCGGCCATCATGCCGCCCGCGCCGCCGCCGATGACAACGATCGCCTTATTCATCTTCGATCTTGCCGAAAATGTCGAAGCGCTCCCAGATGTGCTCAAGCTCGGAGAACGTCGCGGAGATGTCCGCGCCCTTCTTGTTGGCTACGGCCAGAATGAGTGCGTTGAGCATGCTCATGGGCGCCGCCAGCGAGTCGACGAACGAGATCATCTCGCTGCGCACGAGCAGCGAATTGCTGGACATCTGGTTGATGGGCGACATCTCGCTGTCCGTTACGCCGACGATCGTCGCGCCGCGGTCACGCGAGAACTGGATGGTCTTGAGCGCAAGCTCACTGTAGCGCGGGAAGCAGATACCGATGACCACATCGTCTTTGGAGACGCGGAAGAGCTGGTCGAACGAGCCGGCCGCGCCGCCGTTGACCAGAGTGACGTTGTCGAAGATCAGGCGGAAGTAGAAGTTTAAGTACCCTGCCAGAAACGAGGACGAACGGAAGCCCACGATGTAGATGCGGCGCGCACCGATGATCGTGTCGACCACGCGCTCGAATTCCGCGCCGTCGGTCTGGTCGATGGCCATGCGGATCTTCTCCATGTCGCGCTGCAAGACGTTCGTCATCAGATCAGAGCCTGCGAGCTCGCCGTCCGACGCCTGAATGCGCTGGATGCTCGTGAGCTTGCCGCGGATCATCTCCTGCAATGCACGCTGCATGCTCGGATACCCCTCGTAGCCGAGCTGGGTGGCAAAGCGCACGACGGTCGACTCGCTGACCTGCACGGTCTTGCCGAGCTTGCTGGCCGTCATAAACGCGGCCTTATCGTAGTTTTCCAGAATGAAACGTGCGATGAGCTTTTGCCCCTTGGAAAAGCTGCTCATGTTCTTTTCGATATTATGTAAGATATTCTTCGTCATAAAATCGTCCTCTGTTACTTTGATTTTGTTGCATGGAGCTCTTGCTCCGTTAGATCGCGCCACACGCCGACGGGAAGAGCCCCGAGTTTGAGCGCGTGCTCCTGCACGCGCTTTAGGCGCTTGACGTGTAATCCGGCGGCGGCGCACATGCGCCGGATCTGCCGGTTTTTTCCTTCATGGATGGTGATGGAGAGAACGGCGGTGTCCCTCCCCTGCCGCAGCACGCGCACTTGCGCGGGCCGGATGGGCTCACCGTCGAGCTGTGTCATGGAAGCGAGCGCTTCTGCCGCTCCCCTGACCTCGCCCGCGACGCTGACCTCGTAGACCTTGTTGACCTCGTAGCGCGGGTGCAGAAGATGCTGCATCCATTCACCGTCGTTCGTCAAAAGCAGCAGTCCCTCGGAGTCGAGGTCGAGCCGACCGACGGGATAGACGCGCTCGCCGCAGTCTTTGACGAGCTCGGCGACGGTCTTTCGCCCTTTTTCGTCAGAGAGCGTGCAGACATAGCCGCGCGGCTTGTTGAGCATCAGGTAGCGCTTCTGCCCCTCCAGCGCGAGCGGCCTGCCGTCGACGGTGATCTCGTCGACTTCGGGGTCGGCCTTCTGCCCGATGAATGAGGTCTCGCCGTTTACGTGCACGCGCCCAGCGGCGATCCACTGCTCGGCAGTGCGCCGGGAGCAGAGCCCCGATTCGGCGATGAGCTTTTGAATTCTTGCTTCGGCCAGGTCGATCCCTCCTTTACTTTGCCGACAGAAATTGCCAGAGCTTTTCCGCCAGCGACTTATTTTTGCTTGTTTCGCTCTTTATTTCCTGCGCCTGTACGCTGCGCGCGCTGACGAGGTCAACTCGTCCAACCTCGGTCTCGCCGCAGGAGATGACGAGCGTGCCGAACGTTTGTCCCTTCCGCACGGGAGCGGAGACGGTTTGCGGCAGCTCGGCGCGCACGCTCAACGATTCACTCTCCGAGACAGGATAGCAGAAGCTCTCCGCTGCGACGGCAGACACGCTCTGCCCGTCGACGCTTACGCTGCCGTAGGCCTCGCCTTTTTTGGCACCGCTTGAGAGTGCATACGCCGAAAAGCCGTAGTCGTAGAGTGCAGCATGATCGGCCCAATCGCTGCCGTCGTGCAGCGTGACGGCGATCAGGCGCATCCCGCCGCGCTCGGCACAGGTGACGAGCGTGCGCCCCGCGTCGCCGGTGTAGCCGGTCTTGAGGCCGACGCAGCCGGAATACGACGCGAGCAGCTTATTGTGGTTCGTCATCGTGCGCGTGCCAACGCTCGCCGTGCGCGTTGAAACGATGCGCGCGAACGTCGGGTTCTGCATGGCGTAGGCCGCAAGGCGCGCCATATCAAGGGGGCAGGAGCCGTGCCCCGCTTCGTCGAGCCCGCTCGGGTTGGCAAATGACGTGTGCTCCATGCCGAGGGCTTTCGCCTTTTCGTTCATCCATCGGACAAACTGCGCGCTGCCGCCGCTCCCGCCGCAGTGGGCGGCGATGCACTCCGCCGCGTCGTTGCCGGACGGCAGCATCAGCCCATAGAGGAGTTCTTCCATTGTGAGCGTTTCGCCCTCGAGAAGGTACATCGACGAGCCCTCGCGCAAGTGCTCGCGTTTGACCGTGACCTGCTCCGTGAGTTCGCTGTGCTCCAGCGCGACCAAGCAGGTCATGATCTTCGTCGTACTCGCGATGCTGCGCTCCTGCGTTTCATTGCGCGACGCCAGCACCCGCCCGCTGCCCGCCTCCATCAGAATGAACGCGGCGGCGGCAGTTTCCGGCGCGGCAGCCTGACAGGTCAAACTGCTTGACAGGCAGGAAACAGCAAGGAAAACGGCAAATACGCATCGGGCAAAACGCGGCATGGGATCACTCCTTCGTTCGGAATGCCCCTATTATGCCCGAAATCAGTAGATATCTTTCTCTTCTCTCTTCTTGTCCACGAAATTCTGCACGCGGTCGAGCACTTCCGGCACAAGATCAAGCACTCGGTCGACCGTTGCCGCCGCAGGGATGGCCACGGGCATCACGCGCGTCAGACCGTCCTTGACGACGAGGAACGCGACGGGGTCGACCTTGACGCCCGCACCCGCGCCGCCGCCGAAGTGTGCGGTGTCGGTCTTGCCGTAGTCGCCGCCGCCCGCGCCGAAGCCAAAGCTCACGCGGGAAACGGGAATGACGGTCACGCCGTCGGGCGTTTGGATCGGCTCTCCGATGATGGTGTTGGAATCGACCATATCACGGATCTTATCCATCGTGGTGTCCATGAGATCGTTGAGAGGGGTCTTCTTTTCGATGTTTTCCATGAGGTTCATCCTTTCTTTTTATGCGGTCAGTTTTTCACTGTGTTCACTGTTTTGCGGAGTGCTCTCCGTTGGTTTTTCCGCGGGAGCGTCGTTTTTATGCGCCTTTTTATAGCGTAGGTACCATTTGAGCATCGGAATGAGCAGCGCAAGTGCGATGTGCAGCCCGTCGCGGATGCGAAGCGACAGGCCAACGGCACCCTCTGCGTGCGTCTTTTCAGAGCTGTAGTCCATGCGCAGGTGCAGTGAGGGATCAGGGATATGGAAGAGGTCTTCAAGGTGCGGCATCACACCCCACATCGCGGCGCTCGCATAGCCGTAGGTCTGCGCGATATCCGCGGGGTCCGTGCCGCCGAAGACGACGAGAATTTCCAGCGGGTCGATGCGAAGGCGCTTGCAGGTGCGTTTCGCTGTCTCCTTGAGCGCCGAGAGCGCCGTCGTGATGAGGTCCCTGAGCTCCTCTTTTGTCGGCTTGGGGAGCGAGGGCTTTTTCTTTTGCTTCGCCTCTTCTCCCTCTGACTTTGGCTTCTTCTCCTTTGCCTTTTTTTTCGGCGTTTCTTTCTTTTCCTTTGCTGGCAGCAGCGTGAAGCGGAACGGGCCGACCGAAAGCTGCACGCGCAGCTCGTCGCCGAACTGCATCAGCGCGCCCACGCGCAGAAAGCCGATCAAAATAAAAATGAGCAGGATGATGCCAATTACCTTCAGCGCAGTCAATCGACCACCTCCCTCTTTTTACGCTTCACGCGGTTATTATGCTTTACGCGGTCAGTGTTCCCCGTTTTCGGGAACGCTGCCTTCTTTTTCCGTCATGGCGCTGGGGTCGAGGATCGTGCCGTCCTCCGTCATGCGGAGCTGACCGTCGGCCTCAAGACCCGGCATCTCCGGCAGCTCCTCGAGCGAACCCAAGTGGAAGTCGCGCAGGAACTTTTTCGTCGTGCGGTACAGCCTCGGCCGTCCGGGGACCTGCAAACGTCCGCACTCCTCAATGAGCCCGCGCTCAAGCAGCAGGCCCACGGTGTACGAACTGTCCACGCCGCGCACCTGATCGATGTAGGCGCGGGTCGTGGGCTGGTAGTAGGCGATGATCGTCAGCACCTCCAGCGCGGGCTGAGAGAGCTTGGCGGTCTTGCGGATCTCAAACGCCTTGCGGATGACGTCGGCATAGTCCGGCGACGAGCAGAGCTGATAGCTGTCCTCCATGCGGACGAGCCGGATGCCGCGGCGCTCAAAGGCGTAGTAATCGCCGAGCTTTTGCAATACCTGTTCCGCGGTCGGACGGTCCAAATCGAGCGCAAGGCAGATGCGGTCGATGGGAAGCGGTTCGCCGCTGGCGAACAAAATGCCCTCGATGGCCGACTCGACCTCGCGCAGGTCCAAAGATTCCAAAGACATAGCGTTCCTCGCTTTTTACAGATTGATACGGTCGGGGGCGTCATCCCCGCACTCCACGGTGCAGTCCGTGTCGGAACCGGCCAGATGGATGACCTTTTCGCGGCAGAGCTCCAGAACGGCGATAAACGTCGCCACGATCTCGCTGCGGCTGCGGC
>ULVM01029850.1_pt1 | contig 10709 bp, 10 predicted proteins | sample 1959451 | NCBI WGS metagenome assembly ULVM01 (sample SAMEA4835786, study PRJEB28245) | human gut metagenome | biome: gut microbiome; material: fecal sample | place: Denmark | collected 2008
TGTATCTTTTGGCACCGAATTAAAATATAAAAAGAGCTATGAAGTTCAGAAAAAAGATGGAACACATGTTAGTAAAGAATATGCAGACAAAGTTGTTAAAAGAAATATGATTGGCTTTACAACACTGGGATTTCCTTTAAGTTTGGGGGTATTGAACTCTATATTCTTTCCTAATAAAAAAACTGTAAAATATACTTGGGCAATAAGTGCTGCTTTAGCTGTTAGCGGAGCATTAGTCAGTAATATGATTTATACAAAATCTAAAAATGCAAAAGATTTTAATCCACAACCATTTTATAAATGGGGAGGATTTAATGTTGTTGAAAAGAACAAATAAAATAATTCAGCTATTTTCTGTATGGTTATGTACTTATCTTTCATATCCACACATTAGCTCCAAAGTCTGGCTATTGGAGCTTCTTTACCGACCTATGTGTCTGAAGTGAAACAATTTATTTGCTATAAAAAATTAAGTTCCGACTTCCACAAAAAAATACCGACTTCTTGTGAAATATTTCACAGGTTTTTAATCAATTTTCAAAAGTCCAACAATAAAATTGCAGATAGTTTGAGCAAAATCGCCACTTGTGGCTAAAAAGCAGGCTATGCCTTGTTTAATGGTAAAAACTTTTGAGGACTATAAATTAATAGGACAATGATAATAAGGGAACAGGGGCTGAAAGATAAAACGTGCCTAAGATAAAGCCTAATTGTAAAAATTGACAAAAAAGGGTCAAATTGGACTTTATTAGGTCATCATTGTCCTTAAAAATTTTTGATTTTGGAATTTGCTATGCACGAAAGCTAAATATAACGGTTAAATTCGGATATTTTTCAAAAGTCCTAATAAAAGACAATAAGTCAAGGGGGAACTTAAGGTGGAACTAAGTTCCTTTATAATTTCAAACTCATTCCGATTTTAAGAACCGAATTGAAGTCAATAAGCAAGTAAAAATAAATATCAAAATAGCAATTTGAGGCAGATTTTACCTATAAAAATGCAAAAATATAGAGAAGAACAGAAGAAAAAACGAGAAAAAATTTAAAAAATATCTAAAATGTCAAGACAAACAGACATTAATTATTTTTTTCACATCTTTCTACATAAGCTTTGTAATAAGCATTTAAAACTTTCTCTTTATCCGCAAAATCTTTTTCCAATATACTTTTTAGTTCTTTACGAGTTTTCAAAACTCTATCACTTTTAAATAAATCATTAAAGAAAAGTTCTTGAGTAGCTCTTATTTTATCTCTTATTAAAGCTTTCGGGTGTTCTGACTCAATAATCGGAAATACTGCTTCCACGTAAGTTGAAAACGCACCTAATATACTTGATACACCTTGTATATTATCGGTGTCATTCAATAGGTTGTTTGTAATCGTATTATCGTTTATAAACATGCCACCTTTATCACAAAGTAACCAATCAAGAGAAATTCCGTAATTATTACATAACATAGTAGCTTTTTCTTTACTAAGTTCGGTTATTCCGTTTTCTACTCTGCTAAAATATTGTTTACTTACTCCTATACTGTCTGCAATTTCTTGTTGAGTAAGATTTAAAGATTTTCTGATTTGTTTAATTTTTTCGTTTTCGTTCATTTGGTAACCTAATCAATTGACAAAATTTATTTAATGTTTTATACTTTGTGTAAAATATATCATAAATTTTATTAAAAATCAACTTAAGCATTTACATTTGTTTAATAAAATCTATGATACGAAAATTAAATAAAACACCTTTAAAACTCCAATATTAAGGACTTTCGAGCTAATATTGTGTGTGATTTATGGTGCAAATTTTGTATACCAAAATAGGAGAATAACATGAAAGACTGGTTGACAGTTAATGAACTTGCAAGAATACAAGGGGTAACTCCACGTGCTATCAGAAAAGGAGTTGCTAATAATAAATATGTTGTTCGCCAAGTCAACGGTAAGAAGGGTTTGATGTATGAAATATTTGTTCCTGCATTAAATGAAACGACTCAAAATTTAATCGATTTTGAGAAAAGTAAATGTGAAATTGAGAAAGCGGATTGTCGGCAGAGGGCTAAAGTCAACAGCTTTGCTGTTGCGTGCCCGTTTAGCGCCGACAACCAAGCAAATAGGGAACCCGTTTTGAGAAAAAACTCTATTATACCTCCTCATGCTCGACAAATTGCCTTAGCTCGATATGATTTAATAAATCTATGGGTTGATTATAAGAAAATTTCTAAGAATAAAACTCAAGCAGGAAAAGAATTTATTGATATTTATAATGACGGAAAAATATATTCTTATTTGTTTAATATCTTAGGAAAAATCTCTATCGGAACTATTTATAGATGGCATAAAGCTATTAAAGGAAATGACGACTATACAAAACTTATTCCAAATTATGATTATGGAGAAAAGGAATCTAATCCTCAACTAACTCATGAAGAAGAATTAGTTTTCAAATCCTTATTATTAACTCCCAATAAAACAAATATAGGTAAAGCAACCAAACTTGCCAAATATATACTTGAAAAGAAAGGTTTGGAATCTCCAAGCAGTGAAAGAAATTTTAGAAGATATGCAGAGAATTTTAAACGTAATAATTATGATAAATGGATACTTGCAAGAGAAGGACAAAAAGCTTTAAGAGATAAAGTTCAACCATACATAATAAGAGATATTTCAAAATTAGAAGTCGGAGATGTTTTAGTAGCAGACGGTCACAGATTATCTGTTCAATGTTTAAATCCGTTTACGGGAAGACCATGCAGACCAACTTTAATCGGTTATCTTGATTGGAAATCAACAGCTTTGGTTGGCTATGAAATTATGCTTGAAGAAAACACTCAAGCCATATCTTCGGCTTTAAGAAATTCTATTATTAATTTAGGGAAAATTCCTAAAATTTGTTATCAGGATAACGGAAAAGCTTTTCGAGCTAAATTTTTCACCGGAGATTTACACGAAAGCGGTATTAACGGCTTATTTAATAAACTTGATATTACACCAGTTTTTGCTCAACCTTATAATGCAAGAGCAAAAATTATAGAAAGATTTTTCAGAGAACTGCAAGACGGGTTTGAACGGTTATTACCTTCTTTTGTCGGCTCGTCAATAAAAGACCAACCTGCATATATGAAAAGGAATGAGAAATTCCATAAAGAACACCATATTCAATTTATACCTACGATTGAAGAACTGTCACAAATGTTAGAAGCATACATGCGTTTTCACCGCACTCTTAAATGCCCTAATGTAAAAGGCAAAACTATTGGCGAAGTTCTTGAAGAAGAAAAAGGGAGCGGTGTTGATTTAGAAAAACTTGATGACTTAATGTTGAGTTGCGAAATTAAAAATATACAAAGAAACGGAATCAGGTTCCTAAAAGCCGATTATTATAATGATTGTTTATACGGTTTAAAAGGCAGAGTAATTATTAAATACAGCTTATCTGACTTAACAAAAATAAAAATTTATACGCTTAAAAATGAATTTATTTGCGAAGCTCAAAGAGTTATGCCAATTCACCCTATGGCAAATTATTTAGGAGATATCAAAGATCAGGAAGAATTGAAATTTAAACTGCGACAACAAAAACGCTTGGAAAAACAAACCGTAAAAGAACTGAAAAATTATCTTAAATCCCAAAATGTTAAAGTATTGGATTGGCAAGAAATACCTAAAATTGAAACGGTTCAACAACCTAAAATAACAATAAATATAGAACCTGAACCAACGGATGGCAGACCAAATTTTGAATTTAAGTACCAACGCTACGAATGGCATTTGCAAAACGGATTTGAAAATGACAAGGATGTCGCCTGGTTTAAAGAATACGAATTAAGTGAAGAATATAAACAAATTTATAGAAAGGAGAAAAATGAATCCTGTATTTGTTAATACAAAGAACGTGAAAAATTTTATAAGCACCATAACTAACCTGCAAAACAGGGCAAAAGGTGTGCCGGGGATGGCATTGATCTACGGGGAACCCGGTCTTGGAAAAACTCGAGCTGCTATTTGGTGGGTATCAAATCACCAGGATGATGCAATATATGTGAGTGCAAAGCAATCTATGTCAACAAAATGGCTGTTGGAAGAAATAGTAAAAGAACTCGGTGACACTCCCTTTTACAGAACTGCGGATATATTTGAGCAAATAACACGTGAATTGATTAAAAGACCACGATTAATTATTGTTGATGAAATTGATTATTTGACACAAGAGAAATCAACAATAGAAATGCTTAGAGATATCCATGACAGAACGCATACACCCATTATTCTAATCGGTATGAGTTATGCGGATAAGAAAATAAAACGATATAAGCATTTATATGACAGATTATCCGAGATATTACAGTTTCAAAAATTTCCGATTGAAGACACCAAAAATCTTATCAACGAGCTGTCGGAAATCAAATTTGATAATTCTGCTATAGAACATATACAAAATACGGAAAACCGATTTCGACAAATAGTAAAGATTATAGATAAAGCCGAAAATTATGCCAGAGCAAATGATTTGTCAATCATAACCTTAAAAGATATGCGTTTTTTATTGAAATAGAAAGGAGAACCAATGGAAAAACTTATTTATATTGCAAGAAAATTAAAAGCTTTTACTTACAATGAAATTTTTATGCTTGCAGAAATGCCAAAAGAAGAGTTAAGCCAACTTCTTGAACAACTGGTTGCAGAAAACGTGATTAAAGAAGATACACAAGGTTATCTTTTTATCAAAGATTTTGAAAACCTTGAACTGTCCAAAACGACAAGGGTAAAACCTTTTATTGAAGAAAACAAATATGATAAATTTAAACAAAAACCGAAAGATAAAAAAGGGAAATCCAACAAACCTAAGAACTACGGATTTTTTGTACCGCAAAACGGATTAAGCGAAAATTTGTCTTTTTACGAGATTATTAACAACTTTCTTGAAAAATATGCTGCAAGATTTTGCACTCCAAGTACCATACAAACTTATCGCTCGTTATTAAAAAATCATATTTTACCATACTTCAAAACTAAAAGACCTGAAGAAATTGATGACTTGGTTATAAAAGACTTTTACAGATATTGCGAAGAAAAAAATTTAAGCCCCAGAAGATTTAAAAATACAATGGCATTATTAAAACAGGTACTTAACTACGCAAATAATAAAGGTTTTACAAACCACAGCTTTAGTTTTCAAGTCAAAAGACTTACTCCAAGAAACGAATTCTGTTTAAACAGAATAGTTTTTAATCAAGGAGTCTGCTGATGTTTTTAAAGAAAAGAATGGAGAATATTAAAAGAGCCTTAGGATATAAAAGAATGACTCAAAAAACTCTAGCAAAGAAGTTAAAAATGTCTGAATCTTATATAACAAGGCTTATCAACGGTGAGAGATACAACAGGGAGTTTGAAATCTTTATTTATTACGAATTAGGTGTCAGTTACAGGAATTTTAAATAAAAGAAAGGAGTCTGTATGTCAGTAATAACAAAAGAAGAAATGGATAGAATATTTAATGAATGTCAAAAGTTTTTTGATGGAATCTATGAGATGGATAGAAAACAAGAGGCAGCAAAGAATAGTATAGCAGCCTTACGGGAAGAAGCAGTCAAACTTAAAGAACAGCGTCCGGAACTGCTTGCTGACGGCAAAAGTGTGACAAAAATCAATAAAAGGCTCAAAAAGATTGAAGAAGAAATAGAGCTTAATGAAGATTTGATTAAGGGAATCACCGCCAAAAAGAAAAGCCTGGATACAACAATTTATAATACCAAAATAAAAAGACAGCAGGCTTTTCAAGGGTATATAAAAGGGATAATGAATAAAGTTGCTAAAGAATACAGAGAGATAGCCCCTAAATTTGCGGAACTTGTCAGGGAATTTTTACTGCTTGAATATATGTATAATGGTTCCGACAGAATTTATGCTTCCGAAATCAGTTACAATGATATAAAACGTATTCCGAGTCTATCTGGTAATAAACCTCCGTTATTTGAGTATAAACTCTATGACTTAATGATAAATTATGATGATGTGGTCCGAGAAAAATACGGTATTCCCGAATTTGAAATCCGGAGAATTCCAAGATTTGAAATTCAATAAAATACATAGCCTATCAGCCCTGCTAAAATGAATTTTAAGCAGGGTTGGTTTTTTATTTGAAAATTCCCTCAATTTTATGAAATAAATTCAATATAACGCCTTTTGAACACTTTTTGAACAAGGTTAAATATAGTGTCTAAGTATTAGAATAAATTATATGCTCCTGTCTTTGTTATATAATTATTCAACAGATATAAATTTATAAGGAGTTTATAATGCCTATATTAGTAAATAAAATATCCATACCAGAATTGGGATTAGAAGTTGATTTGGATATTAATTCAACCGTTATACATAAAGGATCCTCTTTTGAAAATTATAATTCTAAAGCGTTTTACTTAAATGTTATTAAGCCAAATTTAAAAGAATATTATGCGGATGAACTTAACACAAGAAAAGTTATCAATGCTTGTATTACATTATTTCATATGGCAGATTGGTATATTCCTAATGATAAACATAAAAGAAGAAGGTTTCAAGAAAAGATTCCTTTCAATGGAGTTTTGGAAAGTATTGCAAATGGGACTAAGCACTGCAATAAAGAGAAGAAGTTTCAAACAGGTAAAAAAGAAACTTCTTACACCTATACCAAATTAATTGTAGATGATGGTACAAATACATATAACCTGATTGATGTTTTAAAAGAAATTGAAAAGTATTGGGATTCAGTATTTAAAATTATATAAATAGGTTATGCAACAAGAGATTGCATATCATTTTCCCAACAACTTAAAACAGTAGGAATTTGTTCTTTCCATTCTGTTGAACTACCATTAATTGCCACATTTATAATGTTTTCATAAAGTTGCTTGATGTATAGATGTTTAAATTCAATATTTTTCGCTCTGAACATCGCAACAGTTTCAAGAATCTTTATTAGTTGTTTTATTGTGATAGGAATAATTTTTTGTTTACGTCCTTCATATTCATATTTAACACTTGTAAAATATGTATTTAATGTATCCTGATGAATTGATGGAGCAATAAACAAACAATAACAATCTTTATCAGTATTTTTATCTTCAAATTCTCGTAAATGCCGCATTACCGGTTGTCCTTCATTAAACCATTGATCTCGGCTCGATAACATAGTTACTTCACATGTCGCATTAAAATCTTCATAATAACACTCAATATCAGGAACACCAGCCGGAGCCGTAAACGTTGGTTCATTATCATCCCCAACAATACTATTAGGTTTAATTAATAGAGAATCGTTTATAATGTTTAGTGCAACATTTGTCCATTTTTCAAGAGCTATTGATGGCTTTAATTCAAGATTACGAATATTAGACAAAGCTTCTATTGCTTCATTAATTTTAGATAAGTCGTTATTGTAGTCAAATTTAATTTCTAAATTTTGTAATCCCACACGTTTAGTTCGCAATTTCACAATTGCCTCTTTTATTTCTGATTTTACACTTGGACAAGAAATAACGGTTCTTTCTATATTAAGTTTATTTTCAAGAGAATTTATATCTGTCAATATTTCATTAAAAATTTCAGTTAATTTCTCTACATTATCAAATGGTAAATCATATGAGCCATACGTTCCATAATATTTTATCCATTCCTCTTTAGTAAATTCTGTTGCCGCACCGTTATCATTCTCTAATATTGAATTAATTTCAACCATTCGGCGAGGTTCTAAATCTATGCATGTATTTCCATATTTACCCCTGATGTAAATATATTTAGTTATACGCATATAACGAATAATATTATCAGTATATTCTTTGGTGTTATGCTCAGGATTGTTAAATGTTGATAAATATTGAGAGATAAAATTTTTTCTATAATTCTCTTTATCTGTTTTAGTTGCTAATTCTTCATAATGTTTTCTAAAAGCAAGTACTTTATTTGCAATTTCATCTACATCAATATAATTTTTAATAGAAAGAGCGAAAATACCGAATTCAACTTTAGTTAATCCTTTTTCTTTCATATTATTAATTTTGCACAGGTTATTTACCTTTTTTATAAGCCTTAATGCATTAATAAAAGGTTTTGAATTCCAATCCTTATGCTCTTTTTCTATCTTATTGGGATATTGCAATTTTAAAAGCTGTTCAAACATAAATTCATCATAAATAATTTCTTCATTTAATAATTTATTCCCAACATCTGTTAAAACAATTTTCCCGCTGGTACGGTCAACTAAGCCCAATTTTTCCAAAGGTGACATAGATTGACGTCCTCTCATTGGCGGATCGTTATAATTTTTTGTATTAAATATATCCGCGGCTTGTTCAAATGTCATATTGATACTTTTATCTTTAAGTAGATTAATCTGTGAATCATTTAATCCTGAAAAAGTTTGAGTACTATCAGTATTAAGGTATTCCCTATTTTTAATTAGCAGTATTTGGAACTTTATTTGCGTTTCTTTGTTCCATTCTTCATTTTCAATTTCTTTTGCAGTTCTAAGAAAAGCAGGAATTCTTTCTGCCTCTCGAATTGTTGTTGTCATACTCCAAAGAGAATCCATTCCTACCTCCTTAGTAATTAATAATTAACACTTCTTCCGTCACATCATTTTTATTTTTTGTTTGATAGTTAGAATTATTGTAGTTATAACTTAAATTTATAACTTTGCATTTATTATCGTTTTTCTGGGTCCAGTTAATCAAAATTGAATTTTCTTTACCTTTACTCCTCAAAACGTTAGATAATGCGAATTTGATATTGTGTTTATTTAAGTCATCTAAAAATGTTAATAAGTCTTTTTCGTCTTTTTCGTTCCAGCCACCCTGTTCATTATATGTAGCACAGGTAATCAGGTAAGGAGGGTCCGCATATACAAAGCTTTTTGGAGTTAATTGTGATATGTCAAAATTTCTAAAATCTCTGTTAGAAAATTCATAGTTTTTAGAACATAGCCTTTCTATAAATTTTCTTAGTTTTTCTCTCATTTTATCGTTAAAATCACGTTTCCCCACTGGCAAATTAAATTCTCCCTGCGAATTAAATCTTATTTGGTTATTAAAAGAAAAAATTATTAATGTATAAAGCATTGCGTAATAGTAGTAATCCACTGTTTTCTTATTATTAAAATCAGTACGCAATTTTAAAAATTTATCTTTATTGTATGGAGCCAGACCACTATTGCTATCACAATTATAATAGTCGTATCCATATTTTGCACTTTGAGAAAGCCCATATTTATCAATAATTTCATCCAATAAAAGAAAAAAATCATTGCCAAGATTTTTAAACATACTAAAAAGATACGTCAAATTATCGTTAGTATCATTCAGGATAGTTCTATTGCTTTTTACATTTATACCGACATTTGCACCGCCGCAAAATAAATCAATAAATATATCTATATTTTTAGGAAATAAAGGTAATAGTTGTGGCAGCAATTTATATTTACCACCTGTGTAATTAAGTGGTGATTGTATTAAATCCAGTTCTATATCAGGCTCTAACAGCATTTGCATATAAATAATCTTTCTGCATTTTCTTCAATATTAGATTTACCTGTAGAAAATGCCTTATATTCCTGCTCAAAGGTTTTTACTTTGCCTTTAAAATTTAAAATCCTATATATGTCACCATCAGACAATTTTGCATTTGAACGCTCATTCCCTTTTTCTGCCATATTATTATATGAGAGTACTATATATTTAGCATTTATGTTACTTATTAAATCTTCAAAAGCTTTTACCGCATTAATAGTACAATAATCGCTTTTCAGCGAATTTCTGTTCATTTTTTTTGCAACCCCATATACTTCGGGCTTTTTCCATTGTGCAATATTTTCAAGTAAATGATAAGAATCACAATATTGACGTGAGTTATATGGAGGATCTAAATATACAATATCAGCATAGATCTTTTTTACAAGATGATTAATATCTTCATTATAAAGTTCATTTAAATGATTGGTTTGTTTAATTATCGGCATGCCCAAAACAAGATCTTTATTAAGTTCCCCATTTTTCCTGTATGCATCGTAGTGTCCACAGGTGTTAGCGATTTTATCCATTGCATATAATAAAGATGTAGTTAGAATACATTGTTCTCTAAAGTTCAAATTGCCATTTTTAAAATTATTATTAATATCTTCTCTTATATATCCAATTTTTTTACAGTTTTTTTTGCTGAAATAAGTATCCGCAAAGTTTTTTGATACGTAGTTGTCGGTTTGCACCAGTGTTTGATTATATTTGTTAATATAGTTTATTATCTTATTCTTTGAATATTTTTCAGTCCCAAACCAAGTTTGATGGCATACATAATTACTAAAAAGTATGTCATTAACAATAAGGTGTTTATCTTGAAAAAGAGATGCGACGGCACCGGTACCAGCAAATAAATCGGCAAAGGTGTCAAAATCCCCACATTCCTTTAATATCGTAGTTTGTATAAATTCATTTAGCTTGTATTTATTGCCAAGATAACGACGGTTATTTATTGAAAAATAACCTATTAGATTAAAATAATTACTAACTACAAGTTCTAAAACTCTATTTTTAGAACCTACATTAGTATTCTGATTTTGCCTTTCTGTAGCTTGAACAGTCATGTAAAAACTTCCTTACCTTACTTATATTGTAATACAAATATCCATAACTTGCCTAAATATTGCAAATGTAAACGAAAATTATAACACTATAATTTTTAAT
>ULVM01025693.1_pt1 | contig 10700 bp, 7 predicted proteins | sample 1959451 | NCBI WGS metagenome assembly ULVM01 (sample SAMEA4835786, study PRJEB28245) | human gut metagenome | biome: gut microbiome; material: fecal sample | place: Denmark | collected 2008
ATAGTACAAGAATACTTTGTTTTCAGATAGGCTCTAATAAACAATCTATTTTCTAACACGAATCTTGCTTTATAGTCTGGCAATCTGTATAATCATAATAAAGACAAGGTACCGTATGAAGGATTATAACAATATTTGTATCATTATGGGTTAGGGGGTTCACAATGGAAAAAGAGAACAAGGCAGACTTGTGTTCTGTGTTGGTAAAATTAGGACTGGCTGTTATGTCAGTTGCCTATCCACAGACTGGTTCGCAGGCGAGTCTTGCTAGTGCTGGTGTCGATGTTGTGCTGTCTGTGGTTAAATCGGTTGGCCTGTTAAAAGAGGAAAAAGATGACAGTATCGATGGTCAGTTGAAAGAGTGCATAGCGAATGTGCTTGCTCGTATACAAAGCAGTAGACTATGGTACTACATTGTTCCATATTTACCGGAAGAGCTGTATACATATTATGTGCACGGAAATGGCGATATCGGTAAAGAGGGACCCCATGACGAAAATGGGATCCAGAGGTACAGACTCACGCGCGGTTTCTTTTTGGAAGATAGGCCTGAATTTGCACGGATATTGAAGCCTGAATGTTATCAGGTGGCCGGTGACTCCGTTACACCATTATGTGTTCACTTTGGCAGACTTGAGATGATATGTGTACGACACAAGAAGGCATTGGCTTCACAAAAAGGAATGGAGAATCTCATAACCTATATGTATTTGGATGAAAAAATGGGGGAGGCAATTTTGGCTCGTGATAGTGCTGACCTTGCATGGGTATCTAATTTGAGTAGTGCGACTTACGAAATATTATGGGGAGTGTTTGATCGTCATATTGGGAACGACAAGGGGTATTATAGTTGGAACTATGTTGCACCGTGGCAAAACAATAAGATGATTGGATGCTTTGAAACATTCCATGTCACGCTGATAGACCGGGATACAGGAGAGCTATCGGTTCCGGTTGAATATGAGCCTGGACTGGCATTGGCTGGCTGCGATTTCTCAAATATCAGAGCTAATGATAGTGTTAAAGAACTGATAAAAAATACCGGCGGTGTGATATAATCGACATAATGAGCCGATGTAGACTCAAAATTATGAACAAATAGCAGTACATTCCTGTTTGAAAATGTGCTAGCACTTAATAACTACCCATATGCAAAATAGCCAAACCCGAAGCCATAGGCTTGCATGTTGGTCGAGATAGTTATGCACATTCCTTTCTAAAAATATTCTAGCTAGAACAAAACGGACTAAGGGGCAGTCTCGTTGGGAGGCTGCCTCGAAAAATACAAGACATGGTTCTTACGTGAACCGGGTCTTGGCTTATGCGTGCATGGTGAGGGTGCATTCTCAAGGGCAAAAGTTCTGAGTTAGACTGGTGACGAGAATGGGAAGGTAGGCTGAAGTTCGCTTTCTTTGTTTTACTGTTTAAGCGAGTGCCTTGAAAACCTTGGATAATAATTTCTGGGGTGTCCCGTTAGCAAATCCAAAAAGATGCCATCAAATCCAAAATTATGGTATATACAAGTTAAGGACCTCTTTGATACAATATGAATGTGCAAAACGCACAAAAAATTGAAGGAGGATTTACAAAATGCATACCAGATTTACAAGAGCCCTTGCTGCAGTCATCTGCTGCATTGTACTTGTTGCAAGCTGTGCACGACTTGAAGTGTTTGCAGCAAGTACATCAAACACAAAATACAGCAACTTGGACAGTTCCAAATGGAACTTGGTTTGGTCAGATGAGTTTTCTGGGGATTCCGTCGACACAAATAAATGGAGTTTTACAATTGGCGGCGGCGGATTTGGAAATAACGAGCAGCAGTATTACACAGACTCAACGGAAAATGCGTATATTGAAAATGGCTGCCTTGTCCTGAATGCGATCCAGGAATCCAACGGAGAGGAAAATTACACATCTGCAAAGCTGTCCTCTACCTCAAGCTGGACATATGGACGGTATGAATTCCGCGCAAAGCTGCCTGGAGGTACGGGCCTGTGGCCGGCAATCTGGATGTTGCCGAAGGATATCAATGTCTATGGCGGCGAGTGGCCAATTTGTGGAGAAATTGACATCATGGAGTATATGGGCAGCGATCGGGATACTGTCCTCGGAACTTTGCATTATGGAAATCCTTGGGTTTACAATACCGGATACTATGACATAAATGGATCGTTTGAGGACGATTTCCATGATTTCGTTCTGGAGTGGCTTCCGGGTGAATTCCGCTGGTATGTAGATGGAAATCTTTACCAGATTCAACAGGACTGGTACAGTGCTGATTCGAGTGGAACGTATAGTTATCCTGCACCATTTAATCAGGAATTCTATTTAATGCTGAACTTAGCCGTCGGCGGGTTCTTCCCGGGAGACCCGAATCCGGCAGATTGGACATCAACCAAATTTTATATTGACTATGTTCGGGTGTACGAGTATGACGGCGATTTGACGCCTGATTCTGGAAGCTCCTCTACGCAAACACCCAATGTGAATCTGCTTCAAAACTCCGACTTTACAACGGACTATGCAGGCTGGACGACATGGAGTGAAAATGGCGCCGTCTTTTCTGTTGCTGATTCTACTTTGAAGGCAGATATTTACACGACGCTTCCAAACACATGGTCTACCCAATTCTATCAAAATGTTGATGTTTACAGCTCTACGACCTACCGCGTTTCTTTCCGTGCAAAGAGTTCTGTGAGTAGACCGATTACAATTGGCGTAGAGGGAGTCAACAACGCGGCTCTGTTTAATAGCACTTTTACCGCGACGCCAGAATGGCAGACGTACACCTATGATTTTTCACCGTCTGTTTCTTGCAGCGGTGCAAAATTGCTCTTTTTCCTAGGCAATGTAGATGGAAGCCAGAACGTGGAGCATACGGTATATTTTGATGATATAACACTCATTCCGCTTCCTGATGATATTGTAACGAATGGCAATTTTGCGAACGATCTTACAAGCTGGTCTACTTGGACAGAAAACGGGAGTACATATTCCGTTGACGCTGGAGAACAGTGCTTTGTTGCCAATATCCCAACTACACTTCCCAATCCCTGGTCGGCGCAGCTTTATCAGGTGATTGATGTGCCAGCTGCTGGAAGTTATCGCGTAACGTTTAAGGCAAAAGCGTCTATGAATAGAGAAATCCGGTTGGCTCTGGAAAAAGATGGCCAATCGCCCTTGATGGACGAAACTATGTCTGTGAGTGCTGATTGGACGAATTATTCCTATGATTTCACTGTTAGTTCTGCTGCTTCGGGCGTAAAGCTTGTATTTATGCTTGGAAATGTTGGCACAACAGAAAATATGGCCCATACGATATCCATTGACGACATTTCCTTGTATAAAGTTTCCTGAAAATTACCGGAGGGGATCAAGAATCCTCTCCGGTTTTTGTTCACTGATAGACCCGAATATAGTCTATTTCAAAGATGGCGGGAAATTGCGGGGTTATATTCTGCGCCGACTCCAGATCGAAAGACCCACCAATGGCGAGATTTACCAGAAGGTAAAATGGCTGGTCAAATGGGGCCGGGTATTTTATCCTCTGGTCTATTGAGTCCCACTGGTTTACTTTGGCGTAAGGGACGCCATCTATCAGCCAGGAAATGGAATCTGGTTCCCAGATCAGCTCGTAGATATGAAATTGATCGATCCCTTGCCCGTCCGGTAACTGAGCCTGGTTTTCTGTGTGGGTGTTCTGCGGACAGACACCTCCAAAGTGGATCGTGCCGAAAACGCTTTGGGGCAGACGCCCTTTTGCTTCATAGATATCGATCTCTCCGGAGGCTGCCCAGGGGCCGTAGACGCTATCCTCCGGCAGCATCCAGACTGCCGGCCAAAGCCCGTTTCCCACAGAACATCTGGCGCGGAATACGACCCTCCCGTACTGAAAGGAAAATTTCCCATGGGTATCGATTCGGGCTGAGGTATATGGACAGCGGATCCCAAACTGTTCGGGTGCCTCCTCTTGACGGGCGATGATTTTTAAGGTGCCGTCGCTGACCTCCAGATTGTGTGGCGTGTAGTATTGCTGCTCTCTGTTTCCCCAGCCCGGCACAACAGGCTGCCCATCCGAAGACAACTGCCAGTTACCTACCCGTCGATTCCAATTATGTTCATTCAGCGAACATCCGGGAAAGGTTTCTTCCCAAATGAGTGTTTCGTACATATGCTGCGAACCTCCTGATATTGCATGTGGAATTAGTGTAAATAATACAAAGGATAATGTCAACCAAATCCAAAAAATTGGGATATAATCCAAAATTGATGCGTTGTTTCTGACTGGCAGCTCTGCTATCATGTAGACAGAAGGAGGGGGAGCAACGTGAATCAGCAAAAAGCAGAGAAGAAAATGTCAAACTCCAGTCGATTCCAGCGCGGGATAAGAAGCCTCTGGAAACAGCGGGAACTGCAGGCGATGGTATGGCCCGGATTGATTTGGATGGCAGTTTTCAGCTATGTTCCGTTGGTGTTCCTGTATATTGCTTTTACGGACTACCGTATCAGCACACCGCTGTTTGAGAACAATTTCGTCGGACTGAAGCACTTTGCGGCGTTTTTATCGGATGACCGCTTTTGGCGCAGTGTGTACAACACACTGGGAATGAGCGCGTTACGGATCACTCTGGGATTTTGTATTCCGATTTTCTTTGCGCTTATGCTCAATGAGATCAAGAATGCCAAGTTTAAGAGATTGGTTCAAACGCTGTCTTATATGCCGCATTTCATCTCCTGGGCAATTTTCGGCGGTATCCTGCTTACCTGGTTGTCCCAGTCCGGAATTATTAATCAGCTTATGATGGCCTTGGGCCTGCAGGACAAACCAATCCTGTATAACGGCGACCCAAAGAAGTTCTGGTGGATCGCGTTCCTCTCCGATACATTGAAAGAAATGGGATGGAGCGCCATTATTTATCTGGCTGCGATCTCGGGTATTGACCCGGGGCTGTACGAAGCGGCTGAATTGGACGGGGCCGGGCGCTGGAGCAAGATGTGGAATATCACCATCCAGTGTATCCGTCCGACCATTGCGCTGCTGTTCATTCTTGCCGTAAGCGGCTGCCTGACCAGCAATTTTGACCAGATCTTCTTCCTGAGCAATTCTGCCAACATGGCACGCAGCGAGACCATCGATCTGTATATTTACAATATGGGCATTGTGTCCGGTCGGTTCTCTTTTTCGACGGCCGTGCTGTTCTTCCGCAGCATCATTGCCTATGGCCTTCTCCGTCTGTGCAATTTCACCTCCGTGAAATTGACGGGAGAGAGTATCATTTAGGAGGGACAAAAAATGCGCAAGAAACTGCATTCTGTTACGGCATTCGATGTTATCCTGGCGATTATCATGGTGCTTATTTGCTTTGCCTGCGTGTATCCAATGTGGTATATTCTGGCGAATTCACTGGCAGCGCCGGAAATTGCGAACCGGGGGCCGGTTGCGTGGTGGCCAAAGGCTTTGAGCCTGGATGCCTATAAGGTTGTCTTTCAGAATGAATACATCCTCAGCGGTTTCAAAATCACAATTCTTCGTACTGTTGTTGCCACATTTACGCACGTCTTTTTCACCTCCATGGTTGCCTATGGCATGTCCCGGAAGGACCTGATCGGGAAAAAGCTCTACATGAAGATCGCAATGATCACCATGTTTTTTAACGGCGGGCTGATCCCCAACTTTATTCTGATGATCAAGCTCAAGCTGTACAACACATTCTGGGTGTATATCCTCCCCGGAATGTTTACCTTCTACAACATGGTCATTTTCATGAGCTTCTTCCGTTCTATTCCGGAATCGCTGATAGAGAGTGCCCGGTTGGATGGCGCATCGGAATTCACGGTTTTTTGGAAAATTGTCATGCCAAATGCCAAGCCGGTCATTGCAACGATTGGACTGTTTACGGCGGTCTACCACTGGAACGATTATTACCAGGGCGTTGTTTATATTCGGGATAAGACGTTGGAACCGTTGCAGACGATCCTCTACAAGCTTTTGGCGGAAACCAGTATGACGGCGCAGCAGCAGCAGGCAATGCTTGCGCTGGGCGGGACAACGACATCGGCTACCGTAAAGTACGCCGCAATGTTCGTGGGAGCATTGCCGATCCTGTGCCTGTACCCGTTTATCCAGAAGTACCTGGTAAAAGGCGTTATGCTTGGCGCAATCAAAGGGTAACCAAAGCGGCTGGAGCTGCTTAAAATATGAAACAAGGAGTGCGAACAATGAAAAAACTAGTCAGTGTCCTATTGGCGGCAATTATGATCTTCTCACTTGCTGCCTGCGCAAAGGGAGGCGGAACGGAAACCACATCCGCAGCGCCTGCTCAGACAGAGGCCGCAAAGACCGAGAATACGGAAGCGGCAGAAACGACGGCAAGCGCAGATGCCCCCGCTTGGGAAAAGGATACCAGCCCCATCGATATGGAGTGGTTTGTAGGCGCGTCCTGGTATGGCTATACCTGGGGCGACAGCCTGTCCACCAAGCATATCACGGAGAAAACGGGCGTGAACATCAATATTGTTACGCCTACCGGAGATGTGTCTGAGGAGCTGAACCTGATGATGATCAGTGGAACGCTGCCGGATCTGATTTCTCTGGGTTCCTGGGAAACCTGCTACAATACGCTCTATGAGCAGGGTTATACTTACGCGCTGAATGAATTGGCTGACCAGTACGATCCTTACTTCTGGAAGGTCGTGGATGGCAGCGTTGTCGCATGGCATACCAAGTCCGATGGCAACCTCTACTGTGTTCCCAATGATGCCTACGGTGCCGAACAGATGGCCGAAACCGGTATGACGGCGGCTGTTCAGACTTTCCTGGTGCGCAAGGATCTGTATGAAGATATGGGCAGCCCGGATATGTCCACGCCGGAGGGCTTCCTGAATACGCTTCGGACGCTGAAGAATGAGTACGCAACCTATAAGGGTGTGGATATTACCCCCTTCTATGCACAGGGCGGTAGCGGCTACGGTCTGACCAGCTACTTGCAGAACTTCCTGGCTGTTCCCTATGAGGAAGACGGCAAGATCTATGACCGGATCTCTAACCCGGACTACATCGAGTGGCTGAAAACCTTCCGGCAGGCTTATCAGGAAGGCCTGATCGGGATTGATTACCTGGTTGACTCTGACGATCAGGTTACGGAAAAGAGCAACAACGGCGCTTACTTCTGCATGTTGCGTGAGTGGAGCGGAATGCAGGAAGCGAATGCAATCCTGGCCTCCAGCGAAAATCCGGACAGCTACTATATTGCAATCGATGGCCCCGCAAATTCTAACGGCGATGCTCCTCTGATTTTCCCGGGCTCTCTGGATGGCTGGATGAGCACCTTCATCAGCAAGGACTGCAAGGACCCCGCCAGAGCAATCGCTTTCCTGACCTATATGCTCAGTGAGGAGGGGCAGAAGGATATTTTCCTGGGAGTTGAGGGTGAAACCTACGAAGTTGTAGACGGCAAGCCCCAGCTGACGGATGAAATGATCGAGCTGATGAACAGTGACCCCAATACCTTTGCTACGCAGTATGGCCTGGTAGATACCTACTGGATGCTCCGCAATAGCGTCATTGTGGACCAGTGGCGTCCGGCAAGTCCCTACTACATCACGGCAATGAGCGATTGGGCAGACAAGAACGCATTTGTGAACGGCGGTATTTATAACAATCTGGAGCCGACTGGTGACAGCGAAGAGGCCATTGCGGCGACCAGAATCAATCAGCGCTGGCAGGAGGTAGTTCCTGAACTGATCACGGCTGCAAGTGACGAGGAGTTTGACAAGATTCTGTCTGACTTCCTGGCAGCACGGGACAGCTATGGCTACGAAAAGGTTGTCAGCTATGAGCAGAACCTGCTGGATGTGCGGAAGGCGCTCTTTCAGTAAGTAGAATTTTGGGCGGTGGGCACTTGCCCACCGCCTTTCCCTTGTCGAAACAAGTGTCAACATGCTATAATGATTTACGCAGGAGGTGTTGTATCGTGCCCAAAAAGAGTATGCTTCCAGGGAAAACCAGATTGGCAGCGAAAATCATTAAAATGTTGTCGCTAATATGGATCATTCCATGCGTAATCATTGCCGCACTGTGGATCAAGGGTAGGATCGAGTTTGTCTATGACAGCTTTGAAAAGGATTCTGCCGCAGCGCTCCAGAATTTGCGCATAGAGACAGCGTCCAATGCGGCCAGAATTGATACTAGCGCGTCTTCAGCGCTCAGCCAGAGGGAATTTGTTCGCTTTTGTACGTCCGATATGGATGCGGATGGTTTGCAGCTGGTAAAGTTTTCTCAAAACGAACTCAAGACGATCCGGAGCATTTTTCAGAGCAATGACATCATTGAAGAGGCAAGTTTTTTCTTTGATAATCCGCAGATTCACGAAATCTGGCCGACAATTTATAGACTGGACAGGCTGAAAAATACGCCTCTTGATGAGATCATCCCCTCCGGACAAAGTGCCGTATACGCTGTAGAGGATGGAGAGGTATACGGGTGCTATCGTATTTACCTGGACATTACCCCTGTGGGGTTGCTGCGGCTTCGCTTGGATTCAGACAAATTCTTTTCAGGCTTCTCGAATGCAAATGCTGCATCCTGTTTGCTTGCGGCGAATGGAGAGCTGTTTTCAAATGAAGAGAATCTGTTTTCAGCGGAAGAGTTGCAGGCGGTGCTGACGGATTCGCCGGATATGCCCTCCAGATCAACCTATCAGGCCGTATTGGAAAAGGACGGAAGAAGCTACCTGGTACGTTACAGCTGGTTGGAGCTGCTGAACGCGTGGGCAGTTGTTTATGAGGATCAGGCGGATTTGCTGCAGCCCGTATATCAAATGGGGGCAAGCGTGCTGGCGGTTATGCTGCTGGGAATGTGCGTGATTTGGGTCCTGGTTCAATACGTCTGCCAGTCGATGCTGAAACGGCTTGCGCTATTGGAGAAGAAAATGCTGGCGGTGCAGTCCGGCAATTTGGATATTCGGATTCCCGAAAGAGAAAACGGCGGGGATGAACTGGATACGCTCAGCAAAAGCTTTAACGGTATGCTGGACCGAATGCAGCAGCTGGTGGATGAGAATATTCAGCGCGGACTCGCGGTGAAGCAGGCGGAGTTGGACGCATTGCAGAGCCAGATCAACAGCCATTTCTTATATAACGCACTGGAGAGCATCCGTATGCTGTCAGAAGTACATGGGGATACGGAGGTTGCGGAAACCGTTTTTTCTCTGGGGAGCCTGATGCGGTATCATATGAAGTGGAAAACAAAAACCGTCACGCTTTCCGAAGAGCTGGACTGTATTGATCGCTACATCTTCTTCATGTCCGCGTCAAATGGCACAGAAATCTGCCTGGAATCTACGCTTCCGCGGGAAGTTTTGTATACAGAAATTCCCAAACTGAGTATCCAGCCACTGGTGGAAAATGCAATCGTTCATGGAATGCCGGCGGACAGCAGGCGTATTGTCATCACATTGAAATGCCGCCAGGAGGATGGCCTACTGATTTTGTCCGTTACGGACAACGGTATCGGAATTGCCCCGGAGCGGCTTCATGAGATTCAGTGTGCTCTGAATGGAAGCGGGACTGGGAATATCCGCTCCGGAAAGAACGGCATTGGGGTTGTGAATGTGCATCAGCGAATCCAGCTGATGTACGGCGAAGCCTGTGGGCTGCGGTTTATCAGCTGTGAAGGCCTGGGAACGAGCGTCGAAGTTCGGATACCGGCACGGCAGGATGCTCTGGGAGGATGGTAGCATGAAAATTTTGCTTGCGGATGATACGGAGCTGATTCGGGAAGGACTGAAGAGTATGCTGCTTCAGCTGCCGAATCCGGCAATATGCCCGGAGATCCGAACGGCATGCAACGGTGCGGAGGCGCTGAGTCTTATGCGGGAGCATCCTGTGGACCTTCTGATCACGGATATCCGGATGCCTGATGTGGATGGAATCGAATTGATGAGGCAATGCCGGTCGCAGTGGGCCAATACATCCATTGTCGTAATCTCTGGATATGACGACTTCAAGTATGCCCAGCAGGCGATAGAATACGGCGCAAGCGCCTACCTTTTGAAGCCGGTGGATAAGCAGGAGCTGTACCGGGTTGTGGAGAAGGCCTGGCAGTCTGCCAACGCAAGGCGGGCGACCATTGTGAATACCTCGTACTCTCTGTTTGTGAATTACTTGCGGGGAGAATCGTCAAACGCGGGAATATTGGAGCAGATGAAGCGAACGTATCCGTTCCTGTCCGGGGCGTGTGCGCTGATGTTGATTGGCTTCCCGGGAACCGGATATATTGGGGAAGAGCAAAATCGGAATGCGTCGCTTCTGTGCAATAGGCTGGGAAGACCATTCCTTTGTATGGAGGACAGATCAGAAATAATCGTTTTGGCACCGTATCCTGTGGATATTCGGAAGTATTATCCGAATTTGGAGCAGGATTTTCACGGAATATGTATTGCGTATACAATGGTAGGCAGAGAAGCGGATGCGTTCAAAACGGCGTATCAGCAGGTGCGGAATGTCTATGTTCACAGGCTGCTTTACCCCGGGAAGAGCGTACTCTGCCAGGAAGATATTGCGGGAATGCGAACCGATTTTACGGTTCCGCACCGGAAGATCGAACAGATGACGGAGCTGACGGGAACGGCGGCGGATGAGGCGTTGACAAGGCGGCTGTCGGAGTTGTTTGACCGTCAGAAGCTGGTGCAATACAG
>ULVM01093925.1_pt1 | contig 10695 bp, 7 predicted proteins | sample 1959451 | NCBI WGS metagenome assembly ULVM01 (sample SAMEA4835786, study PRJEB28245) | human gut metagenome | biome: gut microbiome; material: fecal sample | place: Denmark | collected 2008
TGATACCGCAGTCGTGGCGTTCTCAAAACCTACGGAACGAAGATAGAACCACTTGGTATACAGCACGCGGAAGAAGCTGTGCATCTCCGCTAGCCCACCCAGCTTGACCACGGCGCCGGTCACACTCTCACGGTCAAGGCTCTCCAAGTCATGTAGCCCGCAAAAAAGCCGGAGAGGGACGGATGATGCCATCCGCCCCTCTCCGGTGCTTTCCTGACCTCTCTGCTTTTGGGTCACGGTTTGGGTCAAGCGAAAAACGCCAAAATGCCGCGTCACTATTTGAGAATATAAACAGAAAAAAGTTCCTGATTTGTTACGAAATCAGGAACTTTTTGGTGGAGACTGCTGGACTCGAACCAGTGACCTCCTGCGTGTGAAGATACGATGAGAGGCGGAAAGTGTTGATATTCAACGCTTTCTGCCCCTTTTGCGCACTTTCGGCTCAGTGGGGCGTCCACTGTGTCCGCCCGATACTGCCCGGTCATTTCCGCGTTTGGGTCACGGTTTGGGTCAGGCCGATAGCAACGCAAAAATGACCACGCTGTAATCAAAGAAAAACGTGACCGACGGTCAAACATCTTCTTCCTTCAACCACTCGATAAATTCAACGCGCGGCAGTTTGCCGGTCTCGCAGGCTTCCTTTTTCTCTCTGGCCTGCTCGCTCCATGCGTAAAACTGCTCCTTTGTAACGCGGCCTGTGCGAATACGGGCAAACCGCTTCTTGTACTCGCGGCGATACTCCCGAAACAGCTCGTCCTCGTTATGCTTGATCGTCCACACCCGCACCGCACCGGTCTCCTTGCAGGTGCGTCCGCCATTGAATGACCGGTCGCAATACTCCGCGCCGCCGTGACCCGACACCACAAAGTACCGTCCGCAGTTCTTGCACTTCCGCAGCTTTACACCGCGCCGAATGCACTCCTTCAGGTGGTAGTCAATGAGGTCGTAAATGCTGTCGGGGTACAGCACTTCCGCAAACGTGTCGCGGTCATACATCTCGTAATACAATTTCTGCGGCTGGAATTTGTAAACCATGATGCAGTACTCTGGAACGTCTGCATAATACGCCGCCATCCGCTGTTCCGGCGTCTGCTTGTCCAAATCGGTATTCAACACACGGTCAAAAAGCTCCAGAGCCTGCCGCTGGAGCCGCGCTAATTTCTTCGGCATTGCCTCTAACTGCCGCATCCATTGCTCGACGCTTTCACACGGGCGACGGTGCCGCCAACTCCATAACAGCAGACCATAGTAAGCGTTATTCCCTGTAAAATAAGAAAGTATTGTTTCAACAGTAGCACATTCCCGTTGTGCTATCACAGAAAGCTTATGGAAGTCCGCTTCCACCTTCTTCATATCCCAATAGAGAAAGTCCAGCAGGCTCTCTGGAAAAGCGACGCTTCTCTCTTGTCCATCCCAATATCGTTCCCTGCCGTTTGAAATGCAGGTCTTAAATTTCTCTCGCATAATACACCCTCGTTTTAGACACATGATATTTATATAATTGATGTGCCTTGACAAAAATAGCAAAATCTGTTACCCTTTATTTGCGGGACATATGAATCAGATTTTTTAATATAAGTCTACATCATTCGTGCGATCATGTCAACAAGAACTGGAGGTGTTTATTGAATTTACAAAACAGCAAGCTGAAAAACTTCACGCCGCTGCCCAACGAAATTTTCTCTCTGCATCTGACAACCGGCGAGCTGGCAGTCTACGCTCTGCTGCTACGGCTGGAAAACCGTGAGACTCATGAGTGCTGGCCCAGCTACGAAACGATTGGGAAATCCATTGGCAAAAGCAAGAGCTCCGTCAAACGTTATGTGGCCGGGCTGGTAGAAAAGGGTCTCATCACCGTGGAGCCGACGTCGGTCATTATGCAGAATGGACTGAAGAAAAACGGAAACCTGCCCTACCACATTCGTCCTATTCGCGAAGCAGTAGAGTGGTATATCCAGCATCATCTGTACCTTGCCGAAGCTGCTGCCGAGCGCCAACAGGTACAGCAAAAACTGGCGGAACAGGCTGAATAACCCCCATGTTTGCCCCTGTGAGCCGCTGTGTGGCCTCCTTCGGGGCGGGGCAGTGTCCCTGCCCCGGAGAGAACTTTCGAGCCGCTTTCTGGCGGATTTTCGGGGGCTTCCTCGGCTCTGCGGAGGACGAAAGGAGAAGCAGGATAAAAGGCTGGCGTCGTTACCGCCACTCTGCCCGGACACCTCTGCCCGCAGTGCGGACAGTTTACGGAGGTTTTCAGCGGAGTCGGAAATGGCGTCTGTTGGGCAGGGTTTTAGGAGAACTGGCGTCATAGTCCTCGCAACGGCAGATTTGACGGGACTTTCGACGTGCCTTACGACGATTTGGAGGAATTATGAGTGAAAACAAAGATAGATTGAATTTCCGGATGAAACCGGAAACGGCAGAAAAGCTGGAGCACTGGTACAAAGCCGACCATTGCCGCAGTAAGAATGAGTTCGTAGAAAAGGCCGTGAACTTCTATGCGGACGCGCTGGCGGCGGAGAACAGCACCACACTGCCGATGGCGATACAGACTGCCATCGATGGACGGCTGAAGCTGCTGGAGGATCGCATGGCGTCCATCCTCTACAAACAAACTGTTGAGATGGACATGGCAATTTCCGTTCTGCTGCAAAGTGTCAACGTGGACGAGTCGGTACTGCGGCAGGAACGAGCCAAGAGTATCGCGGCGGTCAAGCATACCAACGGTCGCCTGCGGATGGAGCAAAAGCTCCGTGAGTTGGAGAATGAAGAATGGCAAGACTGATCGTCAAGAGCCCCTACATCAAGTGCGGCGGCGGTCAGAATGCCAGCGGCTATCTGCAATACATTGCCACCCGTGAGCGTGTGGAGATCGTGCCGGATGACCGTCCGCTCACGCGCAAGCAGGCGCAGCTCATTCAGAAATTGGTAAAGGACTTCCCTGATACAAAAGAACTGCTGGAGTACGACGACTACAAAAACGCCCCCACAAAAGCCAATGCTTCATCCTTCATCACGCTGGCGCTGGAGCAAAACTGGAACCGTGTGCAGTCCACCGAGGGTTACGCCAAGTACATCGCCACCCGTCCCCGAGCGGAGCGGCTGGGCAGCCACGGTCTGTTCGGTGACGCGGATCATGTGTCATTGGACACAGCCATGGACGAACTAAACCACTACACCGGCAACGTGTGGACGCACATCATTTCTCTGAAACGGGAGGATGCCGCACGGCTTGGATATGACAACGCGGCGGCGTGGCGCACTCTGTTACGAACCCATAGAAATGATATCGCCGCCGCTATGAACATCAAGCCGGAGGACTTTCGTTGGTACGCCGCCTTCCATAACGAGGGCAATCATCCCCACATTCATATGATGGCGTGGTCGGCGAAGCCGGGGCAGGCATATCTGGACAGAAGCGGTATCCGTCAGATCAAGTCCGTGTTGACCAACCAGATCTTCCAACAGGAGCTGCTGCATCTCTACAAGGAGAAAAGCACTTCCCGCGACGAGTTGGTACAGCAGACTCGGAAGGCCATGCTGGAACTGGCCCAGCGTATGCGGGATGGTCTCTGTATCTGTCCGACTGCGGAGCAAAAGCTCTGGGAGTTGTCACAAAAGCTGAATGGCGTGCAGGGGAAGAAAGTCTACGGCTATCTGCCAAAGCCGCTGAAGCAGTTGACGGACGAGGTGGTGGATGCCATGACGAAGCTTCCCACGGTCAATGAGTGCTACCAAAAGTGGTGGGAGCTGCAATGCCGGCTCAATGATTACTATTCTGAACAGCAGCGGCAACGCCCGCCGCTGTCACAGCAGAAGGAGTTCCGCCAGATCAAGAACGCTGTCATTCGGGAAGCGGAACATATCCACCAAGGCCGGATGTCGTTCGAGGACACGGCAATGCAAAAAGAGGATGAGCAACTGGATGACCGCAGTATATCCTACGATTGCTGGGAACTGCGGAAAATTATCACTAACGAAAGCATACCGCTGGAGGAACGTGACAACGCTGTCGAGGAACTGGAGCAGATAGCAAGCCAAGGTGATCCTCACGCACAATACATCATGGGTCTGCTGTACCGTGACGGTGGTCTGCTGGTGCCGGATACGGAACAAGCAAAGCGCTGGCTGGAACTGTCAGCACAGGAGTTACCAGACGCACAATACGCCTTGGGAAAGCTGTACCTCTCCGACGATCCGGACATGCACGACCCCGCAAAGGGTATCTACTGGCTGCAACAGGCAACGGACAGCGGACACGAGTACGCCGCCTACCGTTTAGGCAAAGAGTATCTGACCAGAGACAACATTCCCAAAGACACCGCACGAGCGGCAGTATACATACGACAAGCCTCAGAACAGGCCAATCCCTATGCGCAGTATCTGTTGGGGAAGCTATATCTCATGGGTGAGGGTGTCCCGAAAGATAAGGACTTTGCCCAATACTGGTTTTCCGTGGCGGAGCGGAACGGCCACTCCTACGCCGGATATTTCCTCGACCGCATGGAGCGGCAGGAGGACTTGTCGCCGCCCAACATTTTGCTGTCTGCCACACGTCTGCTCCACCACATGGGCAGCATCTTCCGAGATAACACGCCGCGCCCTGCAGCGCCCACGGGTATCCAGATCGACCACAAGCGCCTGCAACGCCTGCGGGAAAAGAAGATGGCCATGGGGCACAAATGGAACGACCATGAGGATGAACATAACCGCGGTATGGGCGGTATGAGCTTGTAAGTGATGTAAAATGATTCAAAGGAGAACTGAATGAACGAGTGTACCTATAAGAGTTTTGATGAGCTGCCCTTGATGCTGAACGTCGTACAGGTGGCGGCGGTGCTGGGCATCTCCCGTGCCGGAGCCTATGAGTTAGTTCACAGCGAGGGATTTCCTGCGCTGAAGATAGGCAGCCGCATCGTAGTGCCGAAGGACAAGCTGCGGGAGTGGATCGATGCCAACACGGCGCAAAAATGACCACGCTGTAATCAAAGAATACCCCACCGCGCAATTGATAACCTTACCTTGACCGCAATTTAAGGACGGCGTAAACACAGTACCATACCTAGAAGAGTGCTAACCTAACTACGAATTGCATCATTTTACGCACAGTTATGCTTGCAGTACACCCTCTGCTTTCATGTCCGAAAGCAGAGGGTGTACTTGCTTAGTTTACCACAGATTTCTCTATTGCGCAAAGGAAACACACATCATTAGACAGATGTTCATAAAACAGGTTTAGACCGAAATTACTAAATGAGCATCTGTCAGGCAGGGTTGGCAACAAAAAGCAACAGATTTATTCACAGCTTTCAGGTAAGCGTAAGGCTGAAGGCCGATAGACACACATGGACTTCGTCAAATTAGTCAGACGTCATATACTAGGATAGAAACTCAGAAAAGAGGTATTTAAACCTATAATCCATCCTCTGCCGTGTCCCCATCTCTATCTGAACTCGGGTGGTACAATACCCCCATTCATATGAAGGAACCGAAACGTCTCCGGCGTTGTCTCTGCTTTTTCAAAATGACAGCCTCTAATATCTTTGGCGTCCACACCTAAGAAATATCTCCGCAAGAAAAGTGTTCCACCGTTTTCTGGTAGTTTTCCGCAGTAAACATTTCTGCTTCCTGCAATTACAAATAAGGTCTTATGCTCTTGATCAAGATAAAATGGTGCATCTGGCATTTTATCAATTGAAAGAGTGGTCGTTCCATAAAAATCGCTATGATCGAAGCATTCATCAAATCTCCTGCCCTTAAAAACACCGCCTTTAACCTCACGAGAGATTTCAAATTCATAACGAGTTGTTGTATCACATAAGTCCAAGAGCGTACAGCGGCAAAGACCAGACTCACTGTTACTGGGTGTAACATGCAGCACAATGTGATTATCCTGCGGGCAAGGAAAGAATAGCGAACCCTCTACGGATCGTTTGTAAAACTGCCCTCCGTCCCAATGTATTACCAAGGATTTTGATATCGTCGTGCTCGATTCATCTGCGCAAAATAGAGTTACTGCTTTACGATTCCAAACCAACGATTGGAATGAGTAATTGCCTGTAATATTCTCTTTGGCAATCACATTTTCGCTATCAACAATTTCAAATCGATAGCTTATGACGTTTTGCGTGAAAAAAGCTGCGCAGGAGTTATCCGGCGATAGCGACCATGCATGTACAAGTACAAAAGGTCTCTCTTTATCGAACAACTCAAGGTATTGATTCGGTAATTCGAAAATTACGGATGCTCTTTTTTGCGGTAGATGATATACGCAGATGATTCCTTCATCACGGTTGTATTCAATGATATCCCCGTCACCCCTGATTTGATACATAACCGCATCGCCTACACGGGGGATACGCTTTCCCTTGAGGTCATCAAAAGCAAACGCGCTAATCGGGTACTCTGCTTTTAAAGAACCATCTAAGGCGTATCGGTAAATAAAAACGCCTCCTCGGCGAATAAAAATGCCATCGAAGCAAAAAAAGGCACCTTCATCTTCCTTCCCTGCAATTTTCATGATATGATCTGAGAAAATTTGTTCGACCAAAACCAGAGACTGGGCTGAATACAAGGTGGATTTGTCGGATATAATTCCAGCCAATATTCCGTATTGTTTTCCTTGGCTTGGACTTACTACTCCGTGCCAGCCTTTGTCATCATGGAGTGAGATGACATCGCCATAGCCGCTGATATCACAAAACTGCCCAACACCTTGACACAGTCCAATAATTGTGCCCGTGTCCGAAGAAAAAATAATTCTCTTATCATGATAAATGAGGAAAAAACACGACTTACTTTCCGAAAAGCTACCAAAGCCTGGCTCATCAAAGGGATGCGACGGATGCATTGACAGTCCAATTTCTAAAGAAAAGCGCAAAAGATTTTCTCTAGAAATTTCGTACAGCATGTGAAATTTTTCCGTTTCAAACGCCTCAAACAAAAAGTGTTCGGACAGAAATTCTTTTGAGACATGTAAGATAAGTACTTTCCCATCGGGGCTGATCCCCGCAATGCTCCACAGATAACCAAACCGTAGGCCGGTATCGTACCAAGTTCCTGTACTCAGATCGTAATATATCAAAGATGCACTTATATCAAGCCACTCAAGGGACCAATCATCGCTAGACGCGTCTTCGAAGAAAAAAGATGAAACATATAGGCGATTACCAGAAGGGGAGATAAAAAGACTGCTATTAGAATCGATCTTGTGGTTCGGAAACAATGGTTTTGATATGACCTTACGGTCGTAATAAGCATCGCCATCATAGTTCAATCTCAAAATAAGCAACTCCTCTTTTTCCCAAAGCGCAACGATTGAACCATCTCTAGACGTACTCATAGACGTACTCAAGTAGTCAGACTTGTCAATTACCTTGTCAATTACAAGTCTCGATTTCCATAAAGACTTATACAAGTCTTGGCTCAGCTTGTATGACTTGCAATCGTTAAGCAGGCCATGAGTACCGAATACTGGATCAATAAGAGCAGAATGGCGAAAAGAACTTCCATCGAAGCGCGAACCCGCAAGGGTGCAATTCAAAAAGTCGCACGATTTGAGATTCAGCCCTGAATAATCAGCAGTCACATTTTTGCCTCGCGCCAGTTTCATCATTTCGACACACTGTGCAACAGATTCCCCTGCTTTACCTACATCATCATAAGCAAACCATTCCATCCGACAGTGCCTTTGCATCCAGTCTTCAATGGGGCTGGGATTATTCGTAGTATCGCGTTTCTCTTCCCAAAGGTATTCACGGAATAATTCCCCCGCCATGCGGAGCGTTTCAAGGGGAATATTTGCGCTCAAACACTCCGGAATTGTATGTTCATCCGCTAAGTTCATTTCATTGTAGACATACAACGCCTTCGCAAAGTCAAAGTAGTTTTGGTGGGAGAAAAGATAGCCTGTCTCCGTTTTGCGGATCAGTCCTTTGGCGATCCATATCTTTAATGCTTTGCCAGACGATATCTTGAGTACATCATCATCTCGGTCAAAAAGGCTTTTTATACGCACGTATCCCGCCAACTGCTCCTCGCAGGATTTAAAAACGGTATCAAATGAATTGTCATCTAACAGCATCTTGCCATGAGTATAGGCAATAGCGGGAAGAAGATACCGAATGCAGTATTTGTGCTGGTTCTCGACCAGTTCAGTGTGCTGTGATACTCTTCGTCCGGATTCAACCAAATAGTCGAAATAAATGTCAAACAACTCGCCTTCGGTTCTGACTGTTCCGAGTTTTGTGTTTGCATAGATGCCGATTCGCAAATAGATTGATAAGAACATAGGGCGTGTGAGCAAGTTGAGAAGATGTGCGGGAAGCTGCTGTGTGCCGAGAACAGCAGTGACATTAGTGGCTTCAATGGGCTCCAGAAAAAGGCACGTCCAGTTGTTGAATAGCCTTCCCGACAACGGGTAGCGAGAGGACATCAATATCCGCACCTGCTTACAGGCAGCTATAGTCTCCAACTCAGGACGCCACTGACTTCCGTTGGGATCTCCACTCTCCTGAACGCCATCCAGCAAAAGGAGAAACAACTGTGAATTTTCATTTTCCCCGTTCAGAAGCTGCATCAGCTTATCACGTCGAATGTGGTCGTTTTCTCCCGCCGTACTAATGCCGCAATACTGTGAAATAATTTTATCTTTTAGGCAGTTATCAGCACAACCATCAGACAACTCAGCCAGATTCAGATATATCGGAAGTATGTTCCTCGATTCAAAGCACCGCCCCCAAAGCTTATAAAACAGCGTGGTCTTCCCAGAACCACCTGGTCCAATCAGTTGGTGGTGCTCTCCGGAAGCTGTATCTAAAACATGCTCAACTGGGTTCTCTTGTTCATCCCGAGTGGCGGTATAGAGCCGCGGATCCACTTTGTATTTCGAAGCGATGCTTTGATACAATTCTTTAGAGCGCAGGAGTATTATCTCACAACTTATGCCCCTGCGTTGAATCACATCAATAGCGCTATCAAGCGCCTGTATTAAGCCTCCTGTGTCCTGAAATCGAGATTTGACATCAATGCTTAAACCGCGCTCTATGATGCGTTGATAGACTAGCCGTTTCACTGGATCAGGCATAGTGCTTTCGTTTTCATCCGGTAACCACTTGGAAAGCATTTTGCAGATTGAATAAGTATCAGTTGCTTTTGTAATTCTAGCAACGTATGCTTTTCGCCGTCGAAGGCTTTCTCCACAGACAGCATTATGTAATTCGATGGACGCGTATTCTGGTGTGGAGCCATACAGCACCGTGCTTTCATCAATATGACCACTGTGTAGCATCGCAACTGCAGAACCCATGTCAATGGGGTGAATCAGAGATGCTCCGTGCTGCATATAAGCCAATTCTGAGCGAAACAGGTTGCTTGGCTTCACATCGAGATGAAGAAACCCTTTTGCGTGAATCTCCCCAATGGCATATGCAACTTCTTTGGCAAGATTCAAACAGGCTACGATATCATATTTTGGAGAATGCGGCTGATATTGGGGATGGTTCAATACATAAGTATCTAACGTGTCTCCAGCACTTGTGTCAATTGCGAGATATTTGGCCAAGGAAGCACTAGAAGTTGGGATCTCGTTGACAGAGAAAAAACGTGGATCATTGTTGGAACCTTTGTATCGAAGCCTATGGCTCATATCTATCTCATGTTGATATGCGTTATTGATTTTCTCTTTGATTTTTGACAAATAGGAATGAGAGTAGGACAACTCATCATCGAAAACGATGGAACCGTCTTCGCGTCGGGTGAGAAAGGGGCAGAATGACGCAGGAATCAGTTCTTTTACAATAACAAACCTCCCTTCGTGAAGCCCGCGATATGCAAAGCAGGAGCCACCTTTGCTGATCTGAGCATACACGGTGTAACCATCAGCAAGATTCCAGCCGGAAACCTCATCGCCCGTGGTTTTGTCATAGAATTTTTTAGTTTCTTCGTCAAAGAATAATCTGTCAGCAGGAAGTGTCAGGGGAGAATAGCTGAGCATAATGGCCCTCCTTTTGCTTTTTCGTTTTCCTGTCTACGCTCTTATGTGGGCTACAAATGAGTCATTATATTAATTATAGGGCATATCATAAGCAATGGATGTCCGGGATATAAGAATGGACTGTTTCCCTATAACCGCCTACACCAAATTTCTGCGTGAATTTCTCTGCTCCGATTGTACCATACTTATCGCAGATTTCAAACTTCAAATAAGATTGTCACTGAAACAAAACTAAGTCGAGGGTTCGGAATCTATTCTCGTACGCAAGGGAAAGTGCTCCGTTCTTGGTATTTGGGTTTTTCTTTTTTGAATCCTTTAATTCTGAGGCCTGTGTTAATATAAAAGCACAAGGCCGATGAAAGTGGCCAATGCAGAAAGGAGATATAACTATGGATGTCACGACAGTCTATCGTAGCAGTGGCTGGGGTAGGTCCAGCATTGGGGAGGTCAAAGGCGACACGATCTATTCGACAGGAGGATTCTGGAATTCCCAGATAGGCGAGGTGCGAAATGGACGAGTCTTCAAAGTCTCGGGTGGGAGCAAAGACGAAGTGGGCTTCTATGAAAATGGCCGTGTCTATCGCGGGAGTGGGTGGTCGAAAAGCGAGATTGGTCAGTACGAAGCCGGCACCATCTATTCGACAGATGGATGGGGGCGTTCCTCTGTCGGCGAGTATGACGGTCCGGACGGCGGCGCCGCCGCC
>ULVM01091750.1_pt1 | contig 10616 bp, 9 predicted proteins | sample 1959451 | NCBI WGS metagenome assembly ULVM01 (sample SAMEA4835786, study PRJEB28245) | human gut metagenome | biome: gut microbiome; material: fecal sample | place: Denmark | collected 2008
ACGAAAATATACATTTGAGCGAGAGAATAACTTTCTCCCGCTTTTCTTCGTCTATGAATCTGAACTTGTCCGCCTTGGCTTTTGAACGCTCCATGTTTTTTCACTTCTCTTTTTCGATATTGCGCCGCAAATATTTATGTACGGGCTGTTTTGACACAATTATTATTTTATATTTTCGCATATAAAAAATGTGTCAAAAATACCGCGGCAAAAAACACAAGCTTTTGCCGCGGTATGACGAGAAGTGTCAATATTGAATTTTAAAAGTAAAAACTATTCGCATAAAGCTAAAGACAGTTGCGCTTTACGCCTGCTCTGTGCCGTAATTGCTCATAAAGACGGCGCGGCAGATGTCCGGGGATATGTGGTCCGCGGCGACGATGCCGTAGTGCCTGCCCGATGTAAATTCATATTCCCTGAGCCTGCGGTTGATGAACGCCGAACCGGCTTTCGGGGTTATGAAGCCCGTGCAGCTCGTCAGGCATATATTGAAATTCCTCGGGTCAAGGTCGGATTCAAGAAAAGCTGTAACGGCTTTCCATTTTTTGATTCCGCCGAGCTTGTATGAATCCTGGACATACATCTGTGCGTATGTCTCGCCGTCCGAAAGCTTCTTTATATCGCGGCGGCGAAAATCGCGGATATCCCTGCTGCCGACATACGGATACGCGCTGAAATCGATTCCGCAGGTCTTGTCGTCGAAGTGCGAAGCGTCAACGCCTACCACGCGCAGCAGCACTATCTTCCCGCGCACTTCGCCGAGAGCGGGTATGCGGTTTTCGAGATACCAAAGCTCTTCTCTGCCCCTGATGCACTGCGCATAAAACTCGCCGAACAACGCGATGCCCGCATCGCCGTCGTCTTCTTTAAGCTGAAACAGAATTGTCTCGCCGGGGTTCTCTTTGAGAAAACTTTCGCACATATTTACAGTATCTGCGGCAGTGAGGTCGGCGGCTTTTAAGCCGCGCTCTTTTTTGCAGTCCGCGATGCTGTGAACGGCGACGAGCTTTCTGCCGTCTTTTAGCTCAAAGCGCATGTCGAGATACCGCACGCCGATTTGCAGCTGCTCTTCTATTGTTAAGTTCTGCGTGTTGCATATCGGCTTAAAACGGACATATTTTGTCGCGCTGTCGTGCGTGCCGGGCATATTTATGGCAGTTATCGGCAGGTCGGAGCAAAGAGAGCTCATCCAGTTTGCGCCGTTTATTTTATCCATTTCACTCATTGTGCTTTAAGATATATTTTAAGACTCGAATATGTTCTTTCTGTCGGGCGGGTCAGATTGAGTCCCGCGTTCATGAGGTTCGAGCCGGAGTAAACTCTGCCGTCGAAGTCGCAGAGATAGTGCTTGTCGGGGTCGAGTCCCTTGAACTTGAGAATGAAGAACGGCACTTCGGGCGCGCGCATGGTTACGACCGTCGCAAGAGCCTCGCTCTTGTCCTCGGCGACAAAGCTCCACGCGCATCTGTAGCCGTCTTCATAGGGGCTCTTGAGCCGATAGAGGTCGCCCGAGTGAATGAGGTCATAGTATTTGTGGTATTCGTCAACCTGCTTTTTTATCTGCCCGCGCTCCTCTGCGCTCAGCTCATTCGGGTCAAGCTCGTAGCCGAACGTGCCCCAGAGCGCGACGTCGCCCTTTACTTTGTAATCCGTCCTGTCGCAGGCGGAGACGTGAGCGCCCATAGTCGAGGCGGGGTAGCACATCGAGGTGCCGAACTGAATCGTCAGCCGCTCGATGGGGTCGGTGTTGTCGCTCGCCCAGATCTGCTGAGAATATGCGAGCATCGCGGGGTCAAAGCGTCCGCCGCCGCCCGAGCAGTTTTCAAAGAGCATATCCGGGAACGCGTCGCGTATCCTGCCCATGAGCTCGTATGTGCCCAGGATAAAGCGGTGGAAGAACTTGCCCTGCCTGTCCGCGGGCAGCAGAGCGGAACCCGCGTCGGAAATATTGCGGTTAAAATCCCATTTGATATAGTCTATTTTATATTTCGAGAGCACGGAGTACATCTGGTCGAATATGTTGTCGCGCACATCTTTTCGGGACATATCGAGAACATACTGATGCCTGCCTATGCAGGGCTTGCGGTTGGGGACATGGACGCACCAGTCGGGGTGGGCGCGGAAGAGGTCGGAGTCGGGGGAGATCATCTCCGGCTCGTACCATATGCCAAATTGAAGCCCGAGGTCATTTATTCTGCGTATAAGCTCGCCAAGTCCTCCCTTGAGCTTGTCTTCATTTACGAACCAGTCGCCCAGCGAGTTCTGGTCGTTGTTGCGCTTGCCGAACCAGCCGTCGTCCATGACGAGCATATCCATGCCAAATTCCTTTGCGCGCTCCGCGAACGAGACGAGCTTGTCCGTATCAAAATCGAAGAACGCCGCCTCCCAGCTGTTTATCAGCAGAGGACGCTTCTCCGTTCTGTATTTTCCGGGGACGAGATTGAAGTTATAGAGCTTGTGGTATATCCTGCTCATCTCGCCGATGCCCTTGCTCGTGTGTACCATGACCGCCTCGGGAGTCTGGAAGCTCTCGCCCGGCTCAAGATGCCATGTGAAATCTGTCGGATTTATGCCCATGAGTATGCGCGAAGTACCCGAATAGTCGCACTCGGTGCAAAACTCGAAGTTGCCGCTGTAAACGAGATTGAAGCCGTATGCCTCGCCGCTGTTCTCGTCGGCGTTTTTCGAGACGAGAGCCGCAAACGGGTTCTGGCAGTGGCTCGAAACTCCGCGCTTGCTCGCTATGCCCTGAAGTCCGTGGGCGAGCGGGCGGCGCTCCTCGGAACGCTCTTTGCAGTGCCTGCCGTAGAGGGTTATGAGATCGTAGTCCATGCCCGGCAGGTCGACGCACATGCTCATCGCGCGGTCAATGTCCGCGGGTCTCTGTGACGCATTCTCGATTCTTGCGCTGCGTATGATAACATCGAGAGAGTTGAAAGCCGTGTATATGAGCGTGACGCGCATGCCGGTCACTTTGTCCGCCATGTCTATTTCGAGCGTGTCCGCCTCGCTTTCGCTGTTGAGATAGACCGCCGGCAGGGGATCGATGGACGGTTTGCCCGCATATATTCTGTATCCCTCGTAGCGCATATCGGTGACGGTGTTGCCGTCGACGTTTCTTATCGAGAGCGCACTCGTTCTGAAATCGCCGCAGCCGTTGCAGCCGTATTCCATCGGCGCGCAGTCGGGCGAAAAGTCGTGCGCGTCGGTGTTGTATTCGCTCGTCAGCGGGCTGAACGACGCACAGCGCGGGCGGAATGAGCGCGCCTCAAGTCCCTCGGTGTCCGCTATTTTGTCGCCGTAATAGAGGTTGACGAGCTGGTCGAAGTCGACGACTCCGATAACATAGCTCGTGTTCGGCGTGTCAAGCTTGAAGGTTTTGTTTTTGCTGTCAAAGCTTATCATTGTATATCCTCCGGAATTGGTTTTTGTTTCCATGCTAAATGTTATCAGAAACCGGCGGGGAATACAAGAATAAAACAAAAAATAGCTTTTGATTTATTTGGAAGAAGTTACAAAAAAACACAGTGGAAGCGAAAAAGATTCGTTTGCATAAATATTCAAATATACTTGATAAATATGCATTACTGGAGTATAATGCCACTATACCCGGACGAAAGCTCCCAACAGTCAGACAGGGGGAACGAAAAATGAAAAAGCAAAAGACGGCGCCCGCCGAATCCGCCGTGCAGACGGAAAAGAAGGGCACCGGAATCCAGATCGACAAAAAGACCGTGTTCGGCATAACGGCACTTCTGCTGGTCATTATGCTGCTCGCGGGCGTGCTCAAATATATCATGTCCTCGGTCGTCAGAAAGTTTGAGAAGAAAAAGTATCTTCTGTTAGCGGTCATAGTTTTCGTGTGCATGATGATGTCGTCGGTGGTCGGCGTGCTCGAAGAGTCGCTGACGCTCGTACCGCTCGCGGTCGCGATATCGCTGGCACTCGGCTGGGATTCGTTCGTCGGTCTCGGTATCAGCATGGTGTCGATAGCCTTCGGCTATACCGCCGCGACGTTCAACCCGTTCAATGTCAGCATCCTTCAGACAATGGCGGATCTGCCGCTGTTCTCGGGCCTTGCATACAGAGTCCTGTTCTTCGTCTGCGTCTATGCGTCGCTCGTGCTGTTTTTAATAGTTTACGCCAAGAAGATAGAGAAGAATCCCGAGAAGTCCCTTTGCTATGAGAGCGACAAGGAGCTGCGCGTGCGCTTCGGAGCGGAAGCGGACGACGAGGCGCTCAACAATCCCGCGCTCAAAAAGGCGACAAAGACATTCGTCGGCTGCGTCGGCGGCGTATTACTTATAGTCGCGGTGTCGTTCGCGCTCCAAAAGGTCGATACGATAAGCGACTCGGTAAAAGAGCTGATAAATTATCTTCCGCTCGTCGGCATGGCTATTCTCTTCACCGTCGGCGGAATCTCGGCGGGATATATCGCGGGCATCCGCGGCAAGGCACTCGGCGGCGGCTTCCTCGAAGGAGTCAAGACTATAGCTCCCTGCCTGCCGATGATTTGGGCTATCCTCTCGATAACCTATGTCCTGCAGGAGGGCAACATAATCCACACGATACTCTATCATGTGTATAATCTCACTTCGTCGATGTCCAAAACGGGCGCGCTGTTCGCGATATTCCTCTTCGTCGTCGCGCTCGAATTTATCGTCGGCTCCGGCACCGCAAAGGCGTTTTTGATAATGCCGATAGTCCTGCCGCTCGCCGATCTGCTCGGGCTGACAAGGCAGTCGATAGTCCTCGCGTTCACAATGAGCGACGGCTTCTGCAATATTCTCTATCCCACGAGCGGAATAATGGTCATCGCCATCGGCATGGTTGGCATATCTTACGGCAAATATCTGCGCTGGTCGTGGAAGCTGTTTGTTATGGAGTTCGGTCTCGCCGCGCTTGCGATGCTCGGTGCAGTCGCGATAGGCTACTGATAAAAATCAAAGATCCGTACCTTTTTCGGGTGCGGATCTTTTTGCATATTACGCTTCAATCTCGTCGAGAGCGGGCAGACCGCCGCGCCTGAGAAATTCTTCAAATAGCTGCTTCTTGTATTCGTCGGGGTAGTCATAGCCCCAGAGCATTTTTATCGCCGCGAAGTTTTCAAAGGTCTCGTCGGGATAAATTTTTGCGCTGCCGACTTTGTAGGGCAGGGGGAATTCGACCGTTCCGTCCGAGGCGATGAAATATTCCTCGGCTATCGAGCAGGCGACTCTGTTCGCCTCCTGTTTCGGATATTCCTCGTCGAACTTTATCTTTGTTATCGGGAACATCACTGTTCTGGCGTTTGCCATTTGATAGAACTCGGGCGATGTGCCGCTGTGTCCGTGGTGGGACTGCTGCATGATATCGCAGCCGAGCGTTTTTGCGGTGTAGCGCGCCGTCATTATGTCGCTCTCGACATCGGCGGCGTCGCCGGGGAAGATTATTCTCGTCCCGTCCGCTTCGAGCGCGAGCACGCATGAGGTGTTGTTGAAGTTTTCGAGGCTCTTCGGCCAGACATCCTCCTGAGTGCAGAGCACGTCAAAGCGCAGGTTGCGCACGAAGAACCGCTGACCCGTGTGCAGCTTTACAGTAGGTATTCCGCAGGAGCGGGCACAGTCTTCAAACCGTCTTATGTATTTTTTGTTCGCCTCGCCCCAGCTCATATTATCGCGGTGGTCTATCGGCGCGTCGTTGTAATAGAGCTTTTCAATATCGACCGCCGAGCCGTATTCGCGAATGAAATCAACGAACTGGCTCACATGGTCGTCGTGTGCGTGGCTGAAGAACCAGCCAGATATGACAGCCCGCTCGCCGTCGGGCGTGCGCTCGCGCAGAAAGCGGTATATTCTCTTGTGGTCGTTGGGCTGAAGAAAATGCCCGCCGTCTATAATAAAAAAGCTGTTGTCCGCGCAACGCAGGATATAGCACATACCGCAGTCGATATACGAATGATCGTTCTCGAACTGCCACAGCGCGCTGTCGCATCTGCGCTCATATTTCGGCTCTTCGCACTCAAATTCAACGGAATACGGGTCGCATATGACGCGCAGAATTTTTTCGGCCGGGCAGAAATATGCGTGGATGAGCATATCCCCGCGATATGATGCGTGTCTGTTTTCTTCGAGGTCGTTGCGCTGAAAGAGCGTGTATCCGAGTTCCTCGCACTCGCCGCAGATTTTTAAAAAATCCGATTTCGCCGCACCTTTTATAAGCCGCATATACACGCCGTCGCCGCAGTCATAAATGCAGATTTCGTTATCATTTATGTTCCCGCAGACTCTGCCGAGCAGTTCTTTTGTGTCCATGTGTTCCCTCCGTCATTTTGTCTGCGATAATCATATCATAAATTGCCGCGGGAGGGAAGATGTTTATATAACGACGATTGACATATTTGCGGCAAGGGAATATAATATTAAATAAGCACTGAATGTCTCGGAGGCTGTTTTATGTTCATCAACAAAGCAAAAGACGGGCTGAACAATGTCTGCGGAAAGAATGTAGTCTTTCTGCGCAAAAATATGGGACTCTCTCAGCGGCAGCTCGCCGATGTGCTCCAGCTTGCCGGCCTTGATATAGACAAAAACGCCGTCCAGCGCATCGAGTGCGGCAAACGCTTCGTGACCGATATCGAGATCATCGCTATAGCCGACACTCTCGGCGTGAGCCTTGACGTTCTGCTGAGGCGGGAGAATATATTGTAATAAAAATTCGCGCAAAAAAGCGTTGACAAGGTCTTTGATTTATGTTAGAATAACTTACGCTTTATGGAGAGATACCGAAGTGGTTATAACGGAACGGTCTTGAAAACCGTCGTACGGCAACGTACCGTGGGTTCGAATCCCACTCTCTCCGCCAGCGACAACAACAAAACTTTATAATATAAGTTACCATGCAGAAGTACTCAAGTTGGTGACGAGGCGCCCCTGCTAAGGGCGTAGGTCGGGAAACCGGCGCGAGAGTTCGAGTCTCTCCTTCTGCGCCAGAAAAAGGCACTTGCAAAAGCAAGTGCCTTTTTCGATTATATATAACAAAGTAATATCAAAGTAATATCGAATTTAATGTACAGAAATGTATCGTTAAAGCTATTTGACAAATCCCAAATTTTCAATTCATCCCTCAATCATCTTTTCAATCGCCTTTTCAAATTCCTCGTTCTGCTCCGGGCGGCGTTTCTGCGGACCTTTTATTCTGCCGCCCGCCATGCGGATCTTCTTCGTCTCGTAGCGCGAATTCAGAAGCGCATCTATGTTGTCGGGGGTGTATATCAGCCCGTTCTGATTGAGCACGCTCGCTCCGCGGGCAAGGCACATCGCCGCGAGTCCGTAGTCCTGCGTGACTACAATGTCCCCGCGTTCGAGGAGGTTTACTATCCTGAAGTCGACGCTGTCAGCGCCCTTTGATACCGTCACGGTCTTTGCTCCCTCGCGCTCGAATATGTGCGATGTGTCGCAGAGAATGAGGCATTCGATCCCGTGCCGCTTTGCTGATTTTATGCATATGTCAACCACCGGACAGCCGTCCGCGTCTATCAGTATTTTCATTTTGTCGCCTCCCGGGATTGTTTTTTTTGCTGTTTTATGATACTATGAAACAGTATACAACACTATTATACACTTGAAAAGAGGTGCCGCGATGTTCTGTACAAAATGCGGAGCTGTTGTTGATGAGAAAACCGGCGTCTGTCCGAACTGCGGCGCGTGCGAGCGCGCTGAAGAAAAGGCGGAGAAGCCTGATTCCAAGAAGAAGCTTCATCTCGGAAAAGCGACAAAGACCGCAAAGAGCTATGCCGTAATTTTCTCGGCGTTCATGGTGTTCCCGGCGATGATCTGCACCGTCGTCAATATCCTGAACCCCGGCGATAAATTCTGGGCGGGCTATGTCCTCGGCGCTATCGCCGTTGCGTGGGTGTTTCTCGTTTTGCCCGTTCTGCGCGTGACTCCCGCACCCGTGACCGCGGGCATCTGCTTCGTCGTGCTCGCGCTCTATCTTCTCTATATCGCCAAAATGCAGGGGCTTATCAGCTGGTATTACAGCTACGCCGTGCCGATCTGCGCCGTGATATGCGGCATGGTCGCGCTGACTACCGGACTGATATCCAAAAAGATAGCAAAGGGGATACATATCCCCGCACTGCTCTCCGCAGAGGCGGCGGTGTTTCTCATCTTCCTTGAGGCGCTTTACGATTTCAATCAGCTCGGCCGCCTCAATCTGCGCTGGTCGCTGATAACAATGTGCGTTTTCGTGTCGATATCCGTCATCTGCGAGGCGGTCGCATATGTTGTCCGCCTCAATGCGAAAAAATGAGCAAAAAAAGAAAGAACTGTATCGAAATACAGTTCTTTCTTTCAGAAAGGTGATCTCAGCCGAGAAGCTCTTCGTAAGACATACCGAGAACTTCCGAGATAGCCTTGAGCTCAAAATCGGTAACATAGCGAAGCTGACCTTCGAGCTTGGAAAGACCCGATGCGTTGAGGTCGATGCCCTTGATCTGGAGCTGAGTCAGCAGATCCTTCTGCTTCATACCCATGCTCTTTCTCTTCTGCTCGATCTTTGCTCCGACAATGTTTCTGTCTCCGAGCGCCTGCTTTCTGATTCTCATAACTCCTACCTCCTATATTCTTCCGCCTACAATTTAGGCGGGCAATAGTAAAATCCGGCGGAATTTTGTCCGCTCGGGCTTTCACTGGCTTTATTATATCATACGAAAAATTACAATGCAAGAGTTTTTCTTCAGGAATTATAATTTATTTACAAATTGATTGAGAATTGCCACATTCCGAAAAAATTAATGATAAAAGATGATAATTTGATAAAAATGCTGATTTGCTGTGAAAAATCAGGGCATTTTCAGAAAAAATAAGGATAAGCACGATTCTAAAGCGTGATTCCGAAAGGAATTTGCGCCGAAAAATATAAAAGTTTATTTACTGTTTATAAACGATAAAACGAAAGGACTCTTTCTCATGGATTCACTCAACTCGTTAAAGGGAAGAAATCTGACGATGCTCGTCGATTTCTACGAAATGACGATGGCAAACGGCTATCTCAAAAACGGCATGGGGGACACCGTCGCATATTTCGACATGTTCTTCCGCAAAGTGCCCGACGGCGGCGGATATGTTATCATGGCGGGCATCGAACAGCTCTGTGAATATCTCAAGGGACTCAAGTTCACGCCCGAGGATATCGAATATCTTCGCGGCAAGGGATTCTCTGAAGAATTTCTCGATTATCTTGCCGATTTCAAATTCAGCTGCGATGTTTATGCTGTCCCGGAAGGCACTCCGATATTCCCCGGCGAGCCGATAGTTACCGTCAAAGGACCGATAATGCAGGCTCAGTTCGTGGAGACGATGGTGCTTCTGTGCATCAATCATCAGAGCCTTATCGCCACCAAGGCGAACAGAATAGTCCGCGCCGCGCAGGGCAGACCGATAATGGAGTTCGGTTCGCGCCGCGCCCAGGGCTTTGATGCCGCTATTTACGGCGCCCGTGCAGCATATATCGGCGGATGCGCCGGAACCGCCTGCGCCGTTTCGGATATAATGTTCGGCGTGCCCGCGCTCGGCACCATGGCACACAGCTGGGTTCAGCTTTTTGATACCGAACTCGAGGCGTTCTGCGCCTATGCCAGGGAGTATCCGGACAACTGCGTCCTGCTCGTCGATACCTATAACGCGCTCAAGTCCGGCGTGCCCAACGCTATCGAAGCGTTCAAACGTGAGCTTCTGCCCAGAGGCTACAGACCCAAGGGCATCAGATTCGACAGCGGTGATATCGCATACCTTTCGCGCAAGGCGCGTAAAATGCTCGACGAAGCCGGCTTTGAGGACTGCACGATAGTCGCCTCCAACTCGCTTGACGAGTATCTCATCAGAGATATGATCGGTCAGGGCGCAAAGGTCGACTCCTTCGGCGTCGGCGAGAGACTTATAACCTCCTCTTCAAGCCCCGTCCTCGGCGGAGTGTACAAGCTCTGTGCCGTTGAGAAGGACGGCAAGATCTGCCCGAGAATAAAGATAAGCGACAATGTCGCCAAAATATCGACTCCCTGCTTCAAAAAGCCGTGGAGGCTCTTCGACCGCGAGACCGGCAAGGCTATCGCCGACCTCGTGACCCTCAACAACGAAGTCGTCGACGATACGAAGCCCTATGAACTCTTCGACCCAGACTTCACATGGAAGAGAAAGACAGTCGAAAACTATGTTGCAAAGCCGCTGACCGTCCAGCTCTTCAAAGATGGCGAGTGCGTCTACGAGTGCCCGCCGCTTGATGAGGTGAAGAAGCACTGCGCCGAGCAGATCGACACCCTCTGGGACGAGGTTCTGAGATTCGACAATCCGCATAACTATTATGTCGACCTCTCGCAGAAACTCTGGGACGAGAAGCAGCGTCTGCTCGCGGAGCACGGAAAGAAGGACGAACAGTGAGCAGAGGATATAAGATATTGACTGCGGTGCTTTCGCTTGCCGCAACGGCAATTACCGGAGCGATAATGTTCGGAAAGCTCAAAGAATAATATACATTATATAGTGCCGGTAGCAATCTTTGTGCTCTGCCGGCACTTATTTTGTATGTACAGCTCGAAACGCCCGGATAAGTGTAAAAGAAGTTGATAAAAAGGTTAA
>ULVM01079411.1_pt1 | contig 10515 bp, 7 predicted proteins | sample 1959451 | NCBI WGS metagenome assembly ULVM01 (sample SAMEA4835786, study PRJEB28245) | human gut metagenome | biome: gut microbiome; material: fecal sample | place: Denmark | collected 2008
AGAATAATAAAAACAAGTGCAGAAAGACGTCGTTTGTCCTTTTTCATACTCATGACACGTCAGACAACCTATCATCCGACGGCATACCCTCCTTTGTAAAATATTAAAACTGGAAATACATAAACGGGTCGTTTAGCCCGTGATAGATCATCCAAATGCTGCCCCAGAACACAGCCAAAAGCACCAACATACCAAACCAACTGCGGCGGTATCGTTCTACAAACCGTTCTGCAACACCCGTGCAGCAAATACAACCAATCAACAGTAAAATGCCGTATTCCCGTCCGTATTTCAAAAAATCGCCTGAAAAAACCGGGGATGCCCATTGTCCGTCAAACGGAAACAGACGAGTGAAAAAGACCCAGAGCTTGTCTATCTCCGTAATGGCAAACACTGCCCATGTCAAAGGTATGCAAATGAGCATGTAAATATGTCCCAGCACACGGCTGCGTGCAAGCACCTTTCCCCATCCGATCTTTTCCAGCGCGATCAGCACAAACAGGATTGCTCCCCACAATAAAAAATTCCATCCTGCTCCATGCCAAATGCCAGTAAACAGCCAGACAACGAGCAAATTGCGCATTGTTTTCCATTTGCTGCACCGACTGCCGCCCAGCGGAATGTAAATGTAATCGCGAAACCACTGCCCCAACGTCATATGCCATCTGCGCCAAAATTCGGTCATACTGCAAGACATGTAGGGAAGATCAAAATTACGCGGCAGAGAAAATCCCAACATGCGTCCGATTCCCATTGCCATCAGGGAATAACCGTAAAAATCAAAATACAACTGTAAAGAATACGCCAAAATACCCATCCAAGCCAACGGCGTGGACACACTTTCAAACCCGATGGAACATACTTGTTTCCACAATCCGCCGATACGGTTGGCCAACAAGACTTTACATCCCAATCCGAATATAAACAGCTGCAACCCGCTGCTGATCGCCTCCAGCGTAATTTGTCGCTTTTCCAACTGATGCTGTATGCGCGGATAACGGCAGATCGGACCGGAAATCACATACGGAAACATCATGAGATAGGTCCCGTGGTCCAATAAATTGGCTGAAGGTGCACATACACCGCGCGACACATCTACCAGATAGGATGTCGCCTGAAAGGTATAAAAACTGATACCTGCCGGCAACATCAACCCTGTCGTTATTTGCTTGAGATCAAACAACGTGGAAATATTGGAATACACGAAATTGAAATATTTGAATACAAACAGCGAACCGAATAAAAAAATCAGAGCCGGTACCAAAAACCATCGCTTTCGCTGCGGATGTCGCTGCATTCCACGCGCCGCACCATATGTTACAAGCACCGCTGAGAGCGGTAATACCAAATAAATCGGATGATGGATGGTGCCAACCGCATAAAAAATAATACTGGCCAAGAACAATACACGGTTTTTCCATCTCCCGGATGCAGGTAAATAAAACAGGAGACAAAGAGGTAAAAATACAAAAATAAATTCCAAACTGCTAAATACCATGTTGTTCCTCTTCACTCCATTCCTACATACTTTTCGGCTTGTCACCCTGGGAACAATGACTTTGTTCCACATCCATCCGGACACAAACCCGGTACGCGCATCGCGCCCGTATATCTTCATTCTGTTTTTCACATTGAAAAAAACAGAAGTAACGCCACAAGTTTTTCAAAGGATTACGACACCTTTTGCGATGTTTATAACTTTACGGCAACGGAATCAAGTGGCACATCATCCGTACGTATATGACACAAAAGACCGCATATTTTAGCTCTGCGCCAATCAACATCGTACCGCGGTTGCTTTTTTTCAATAACACAAAAAACACCGCGCCTGTTTTCAAAACCAAATAATTGGGTCAGCATCCCATCGCAAGTGTTTGAGCCGTGACCCGCGATAACACCCCCGGTTTTCGATTACGCATAAATACGTTGTTATGCATCTTCTCCATCACAAATCGAATAGGTGTTGTCACGATAATTCACCTGTACCCGGGTGCCATCGGCAAATGTCGTCTGTTGTACAGCATAATCACCGCCTACAAAGGTATGATCCGTCATTTCCAACATCCCCACCCTTTCATGCAACGCCATGAGCGGTTTGAGGTCGGAAAGTTCTTTATCGGTTGCATCTGTTTTCACATAGAATGTTCCCGCATTGAGCAATGCGTGCAAATAACCCCATTCGTAGCTGTATTCGTCCGTTTGTCCGGCTACCATTGTACCCAAACCGCACCATGGGATAATGATACAATCATGATACACCAAATTGAACAACGGCACAGGTACACGCCGATCAAATTCCTCCAAACCCACAGCAGTATACGGCGCCCAGTGACACAGAATCAAATCCGGAACTAAAAACTCAGATACCTCTTCTGATGCGGATATGATGTGATTCTGATTGAGATAGCGAATACATTGACGTCGGTACATGGCACACTCTTCGCGCGTCATCGGATGATCCGGATGAACACATTCATCCAGATCCGCCACGGAAAACACGTCCAAATAAGCCCCATCGATCCCAATTCCCAGCCGTGCAAACTCTCGGTAATTGCGCCGTACATACGCAGGTGCCTTCGTTGCGCATAAAAACACCTGTTCGCCGCCCTCCCACATGCATTCCCAGGGGCATTGCCCATTGGGAGAAACCACCGCATTGTCATAAGAAAAGCTCTTTGCGTCCAGATAATAATCACGGTATTGATCATGTACTCCAAACCGATATCCCAATGCGCGACAAGTATCAGATAAATCACGCATTCCGTCAGCTCCGCCTGCTTCTTCGCTGACCGGAAAAATGTCCGGATGCTGGTTGTCGTATCCCATCACGCCCCATCCGTCGGTATGAATATAGGCTTTCTGCAAACCACGATCATGCAGCGCGCGAAGTTCTTTTGCACGCACGGCAAACGGCACACAGCTGTGCATCGGTGCCCCCTCCGGACGGACACGGCTGTTTGGCTTATAATTGTGCACAATATCGAAATGAATCAACGGCGCCCCAATCATATATTGCGCGTTGGGATTGCATACAAATTTTTCTTGCAGTGTGACCATTGTGCCGTTTGTTTTCACATACGCGCGGTATTCTTTGGCAACACGCACATAATCCAATTTTTCCTCTCGATCAAAAAAGCGATACAAAACACATCGCGGATAACGAATACGTCCCATGCTCGGCCGCCACATGGGCTGCAACCAGTCGCCACGCGAACCAACAGGCTGAAATTGCGCATCATAGGGCGTTTCAAAAATAGCAAGATACCCGCCGCCCAAGCGCGTTTGCGCATACAAGGGCAGATAACTGTCTCGGCTGAAGATGTATCCATTGCCCATTTGTATTTTTTGTCCGGCAAAATATAAAAGGCCTTGCCCCTGCGAAAGTACCGTATATCCCTCGCCCTCTGCCGCATCATATTCCACAGCGCCCGGGAAAAACAGTGTCTCCACCGCGTCATATTCATCGCCTTGCACCCGAATAAAAAAGCGCAAATCTCCGGTGTCATTGTCAAACGACACATTGGTATGTATCACCAAAGCAGCATACGGCGTGCCCGCGGTGGCATGCAATCCCGTATAGATCGCATCGATCCCATGTGAAATGCCTGTTTGCGCTTCGTGTGCACTGCACATCCCATCCCGCAGATATATCACATCGCCGTTGCGCATCTTGATATGACTGTCATCACAAAAGCGCCACATATCTTTGCCCATCGCCAATGTGTATGCGCATTCGTTTGGATTAACCAAAAGCGTCATATTTCCATGACAAATCTGAAACATTTCATGTTTTTCGGAGCAATCGCATTCATCCGTTTTTCTTTGTTTTCCGTATTCCATATCCCGAAATTCCTTTTGTATCGTTTTGTTGGATTGCTTGCAAAACAGGCGCTTATTTTTGTTGCTGCAAAAGCAAATCTGTTATTTTTCAAATGTGACCATAATAAAAAAACCATAAAAAACGGCATCCGCCAAACGACCGATAACCGTTTTCTGTATTCTTGTTTCCTATATGTTATATCATAATATACCCACCCCAAAAAATCAACCCTTTTTCGTCCTTGCATGAGAATTTACAATTCGTTCTTAATTCACTTTTCAAACAATTGTATGCCGGTGAAAAACAAAAAATGAAATGCAAAAAAACATATCACCAAACAATCTTTTTTCAGCTTTTTTATGGTTTTGATGACAAGAAAATCATGTAAATATCGAACCGGAGCGTTGTCACAAAACAATGTCCCCGCAGCGTGAAATATCACACGGCGGGGAATGTGTTCATAGATCATCCACATCCTGAATCGGTTGTGCGTCTTTCGCTTTTCCACCCGACACATTGGTAATCGAAAGCGCTTGGTCTTTGTGCTTCGTTTCACGTGGCACACCGGTATACCAGCCATCGGGATCCGTCTGTTCTCCCGCCAAACGAAAGGCATTCACTGCAGATTGTACCGCCGGCGAGAGCGGAATCTGCTTTTTTTGCTGTTTTTGCTCTTTTTGCTTCTCCATGTTCTTCCTCCCTCTCGGGTTTTTCCCCGTGTTTGATGTATATATGTCATACACAGTGTGGCTGATACCGCCTAAAATTATACAAAAGAATCAAAGAGAAACATGCAAATCAATCTGATCAAAAAGAAAGAAACAGGCAAAATGATGCATTTTTCAACGGTCTCAGATGCTTTCAAATCTATGGCAATTGACATTGATCAAAAATTGTGTTATACTTTAGATACTGTAAATACATATATGCATCGGCCATGTTTGTGTGTTTTGCCAACCCGTAGCTGCATTGACGTTCGTCATAAGAAAAGGGTCGGAATTTTTTAGACAAGTAATGATCGATTTACAAAAATTCCAACAACACAACAAACGAAAAACGCTTTATACACATCGGCAACACTTCCCAATTTCTCAGTTGAACACCATCGATATTTTCATCCGAACACAGGCCGCTGCAAGTCGCTTTTGACGTTTTCAGACATGTATACTTTTGTTTGTGACATCCAAAGGTTCCAATTGTTTGTACGCAAAATGTTCAAAAGGGAGGAAACTGCAATGAAAACATCGGGAATCGTTCGAAAGATCGACCGAGAGGGACGCATTGTGATCCCCACGGAGATTCGAAAGATTCTGGGAATCCGTCCGCGCGACGCTTTGGAAATCCTGCTGGAAGAAGATCATATTGTGCTAAAGAAAAAAAGCATGGCATGCGTATTCTGTGGCAGCGCGGGAGAGGTTATCCGATTTCGTGACAAACTGATTTGCCTGAAATGTTGTGATATTTTACGAAAGGAACTATAATATCTCCGTTTCTATTACTTACCGGCTATCTCAAGCTATCTCAAACGTAAATTTCTCCACCCCCAACCCAAACAAAAGCGGTACTTCGGCAAAAGGCCAAAGTACCGCTTTTGTTGATATTGACGGCAAATACGAATGATCTGATGTGTTCAACGAGCAAGATAAAAAACCATGTTATCATCATATCGCGCTCACAATGTTGGACAAACAAATCATTCCGTTTCCGAGGACGTGGGAGAATCTGTCGTTTCCTCATGCGTCGTCGGTGCGCTGAGCAGTGTCGTACCGGTTTGCTGCAAAAGCTTCATAAACATATCTCCTGTAATGGTCTCATGTTGATATAAATACTGTGCCAACACATCCAATTGCCGACGATGTTCCGTCAGTATTTTTACAGCTTTTTCATGCTGTGATCTGACCAGTGTCACAACTTTTTGGTCAATTTCGGCCTGTGTTTGGGGTGAACAGACAGGCGTGGTATCACCCCCAAGATATTGATTGGTCTGTGTTTCCAAAGCAACCATATCAAATGTGTCGCTCATTCCATATTGTGTGATCATGGCGCGTGCCAATTTCGTCGCCTGCATGATATCGTTGGAGGCACCCGTTGTCACCGTTCCAACGGCAATCTGCTCGGCCGCACGACCACCGGTGAGTGTGGCAATTTTGTTTTCCAACTCTTCTTTGGTCAAAAGATAGTGATTGTCTTCATCCACCTGCATGGTGTAACCCAGCGCACCGGAAGTACGGGGAATGATCGTGATCTTTTGCACCGGGGCAGAATGGCTTTGATGTGCGGCCACCAACGCATGACCGATCTCATGATAGGAAACAATCATCTTTTCCCGATCCGTTAAGATGGCATTCTTTTTTTGATATCCGGCAATCACAACTTCAATGCTCTCTTCCAGGTCTCCCTGGGAGACACGTTTACGCCCATTGCGAATGGCACGCAGCGCTGCCTCATTCACAATATTGGCCAGCTCCGCACCGGATGCGCCGGACGCCATACGTGCAATATGCAAAAAATCGATGTTTGGCTCCAATTTCACTTTTTTCGCATGTACACGTAGAATCTCTTCTCTGCCGCGTAGATCGGGAAGTTCAACCGGCACGCGACGATCGAAGCGTCCGGGACGTGTCAGCGCGGGATCCAGGGACTCCGGCCGGTTGGTTGCCGCCAGAATAATGACACCGTTGTTCCCCTCAAAACCGTCCATTTCGGTCAGCAGCTGATTGAGTGTCTGTTCACGCTCATCGTTCCCACCAAGCCGGCTATCACGCTTCTGGCCGATGGCGTCAATTTCATCGATAAAAACAATACACGGCGCTTTTTCTTTTGCCTGGTTGAACAGATCACGCACTTTGGAGGCACCCATACCGACAAACATCTCTACAAATTCCGAGCCAGACATGGAAAAAAATGGCACGTTTGCTTCCCCTGCCACAGCTTTTGCCAGCATGGTTTTACCGGTTCCGGGCGGTCCCACCAACAAAATGCCTTTTGGCATGGAAGCGCCGATCTCACTGTATTTTTGCGGGTTATGCAAATATTCCACAATCTCTTTCAAGCTGTCCTTTGCCTCGTCTTCGCCCGCCACATCAGAAAACCGAATGCCATCCGAAGACTTCACATATACCTTGGCGTTGCTCTTTCCCAGATTGAACATCATAGAATTGCCGCCGCCCGCTTTTTTCATCAATTGCCGTGACAGCCAACGCCCCATAAAGTAAAAAAGCAAAATAGGTATAATCCATGATAGTAGAAAACTGATCCATGGCGAGGTTTCTTCCACGATTTCCTGCGCAAATTTCGCACCGGAACGATGCAAGCGTTCCGTGAGTCCCGGATCATCCATACGCCCGGTTCTGTAAATATTTTCTCCGGATTTATCCGTAAACAAAATCTGTTGTTCCTGCACTTCTACCTGACCGATGTTATTTTCCTCAGTCATTGTCATAAATGTGCCGTAATCCACATCTTGCACACGGCGCTGCGACATTCTCGGTACCAACAGAAAATTGATCAGCAACAAAACCGCAAGCGCAATCCCCCAGTAAAATAAGAGCGGCCGTTTCGGCTTTTTGACCTCATTCATCTTTTTTCTCCTTTGTTTTTTCCATTCCACATGTTTTTAATATTCAAACGACAATACCGTCATCCATAAAAGCACACAACACCATTGTTTCCAGTATACAAAAAAACATCAATCCACATCAAAATACGGTTGTATTTTTTCATATTCCGATTTCGGGATATTCATAAACCATTGCGGTAAACACACGGGTCTTTGATTCTCATACTAAAAAAGCAAACAAAACCGGTTCTATTACAATGGCAAAATGGGTGTGATACAAACATGTTACGTTGCATTTCTCACATTTTCATCAACTACTGAAATCAAACGATAAAAACAGCGACGGAAATCATCCGCCGCTGTGATAAAGAATTTTGCTCACTTTGTCCCGGCTCATTCCTCGTCCATATGCACCGCTGCTGCATCGTCCTGGGAAAACATATCACCCTCTTCTGCTCCCTGCATCAGTTCACGTACCCCCACGCGCCGTTCCATCCGTTCACGTTCCACCATGTCGGATAACATCTCTTTGACCGCTTTGGCATGTTTTACATGTTTGATATCAAACTCCGGTTGAGATTGATCCCCCGCACAACAGTGAATGGTGCCAAGGTGAAACATCCGTTCCCACAGACTTCGCCGCAGTGTCAAATCTAAAATCCGATACAACCATACCTCCTCTTCACACCGGGATAAAAATCCAGTGTCGATCAACAGCTTTTCACCTGTTAAACAGTACCGTGTAAAGGTCCACGGCAAGCCGAAAAAAATTCGCTTTCTGTCACGCCATACATATTGTGTTTCATTCATTTCGTTGGTTTGCTGTGTTTTTCTTTTTGCTTGCATCGTTGTCTCCTTCTCTCCATCAATGGTCCATTATAACGTTACACGTTAAGTTTCATGTACATTTGCTTTTATTTTTGATTCTCGCTTGTTTTCGCTGCTACTGGTTCTAACAACTGCTTGTTTCTTCTCCGTTGATGTTCTGCCGCTCGTTGTTGCTTTGTGAAGCACTGTCACAGTTTACAGACAAATTCGACTGCCCCGGTACAGCCATATCGACAAAAGACAACCCCACCTGCTGCAATTCATCTTGATAGGCGTGCACTTTTTTTGCATTGATAGAACCTTGTCGTTTTTGCACGCGACGCCATGCATCGGGGTGAAACAAAATGGTTTGCACCCAACGCACGATCCAAAAAACAGGCAACAGGGTAGGACATTTTTTCAAAACCGGATAACGTTTTTGCATGGATGAATACGGCAAAAACATCAAGTTTAATAAATTTTTACACCGTGCCTGTGCCACGCTTTGTGTCTGTGCGACCAAGCGCGTTGCAAAAGCTGCATTCATCGATGCCGTTGTACCATAAGCCCCGCTTTCGATGATGCGCCGTGTCATCATCATACCAACTGCATCTTCCGTTCCCTCCTCAAACCAGAGGTTGCGCATGGCACATACATGTTGGTAAAAAGAATATAACCCCAAACGTGTCAGTGCTGCCGTCAAATACGGTACATCTAAATGGGGATGTGCACGCAAAAACAGAGAAAGATCCACCACATGTTTGATCCCGATTCCTCCGTCGCGGTAATGCTTTGCAACATGTGTCAGCAGATATAAAAATTCGTCTTCTGCTTTCATCACATATTCGTGCGGCGTCATTGGATTTTGAGACGACGAAAAAAAGCGCCATCCATCCTTCCAATATGTACAGTAATCTTCGTTGTTCGGCGGAATGAGCATTTTGTGCAGTTCCACATGTATTTGCTGCGTACCATACCACGGCAATTCATGCAGTGTTTCCCTCCCCGCCGTATACCCCAAACGGATCATCACAGGGCGAATGATATCATATTGTTCAACCCGAATCAAAATATCGATATCACTCATCACACGCATTTCGCTCTTGGGATACAATGCTTTCAACCGTGCTCCTTTTAAGACTGCATAATTCACTCCTGCTGCAGCAAAAGCACCGCATAACGTATGAAGTGCAGCATTTTGTGCCTGATCCAAAGAAATACACTGTGCCGCGGGTCGCAAAAATCGTTCTTGTACCGTGCTTTGCATACCGCAAAGATACATGCCCTCGTACAACAAGGGGAAAATTTGATGTTGCTTGGCCAAATGATACACAACATCCCAATCAATTGCCACATCAGGCAGTGGTACCGCCTGCCCGCACAGGGCACTTTTGATCAGTGTAATTACCATACGTGCGGTCAATGGAACATCCTGCAACGTATAAAAAGTCTTTTCCGGCACAGGATCTTTCTTCGCCGTTTTTTGCGGCGTTGTTTTTCCTTCTGCTATTATTTGTCCCGTCGCGTTTTCAGGTCTTGTTATTTTTTGTTCGCCTGTTTCTTGGGAACTCTTTGGCTTGATGTGTTGTTGCATTGCTTCCTTTTCTGTTATATCTTTCAAACAATTCGTCATTTCACGTCCCGTAGCAAGGGTAGTTGTCTCCCTCAAAAAACCAGATGCGTTTGTCACAGATATCTTCGTTTGCTGTGTCGTTTGCATTTCCGCAAATTCTTTATTTCTGGGGTGTTGTACCATTTGGCATAACATATGCATCTGGTTTGGATAAAACAGCAGCTGCATCAACAGACTCAAGATCAGACAAATTGCCGTCACCGCAACCGCTCCCCATATCCATGTCCCCCATCCATTTGTACCGATATGGATCCAACAGGTGACACCAAACATGATAGCAGCACCCAGCAAATCTGTCAATATCTGGCGCACAAACACACGCCGCGGCAAAGACACGATATTTTTGTGCAAATAATGCATCTGATATAGCGTAAAAAACAACGTGGAAAAAATGGTTCCGATCGCCACACCAACCAGATCCCACACAAACACCAGAAAAAGCGACAATCCAAAATTGAGCAACGCCTCCACCATCGCAGCCGTTTGCGTCTGCCGATAGTGCCCAGCTGCGCGGATCAATACATACATCCCGTTGCGAATCACATTCAGAAAATAGGCAAATGTAATCAGTGCCGCAAACAGCGGCACGCGATAATCGGCATCATGAACGCCTTTGGTGTACACCATAACAAACGGTACGATCAACACGCCCGCCGCTGTAAACAGTGCTGTTGCCACTGTATGAATACACCAGTC
>ULVM01046669.1_pt1 | contig 10509 bp, 8 predicted proteins | sample 1959451 | NCBI WGS metagenome assembly ULVM01 (sample SAMEA4835786, study PRJEB28245) | human gut metagenome | biome: gut microbiome; material: fecal sample | place: Denmark | collected 2008
TCAAGGATAAGACCACGCTGTTCTTCCGCTTCAAGCGGCTGTGCGAGCGCCCGATCATCCGCCGGTTCAAGCGCCGGAACGGGATTACGTGGTGACGGCACGGCGGCACTTCCCCTGACCATGCGGCATCCCCCGCCCGTCCCGGCTGTCCGGGGCACAGAGAATAATCAACGGGGCGGCACGCTCCCCCCGACCGCGAAAGGAAACACCTATGAAAACTCTTTCCTATGAGAAGTATCTCGACAAGGTATACGGCTGCTTTCTGGGCAAGACCGTGATCGGCACGCTGGGCGCCCCCTACGAGGGCATCAAGATGCCGCTGGAGCTGCCCTTCAGCCCCGAAATGATCAACACCATGCTGCCCAACGATGACCTCGACCTGCAGGTGCTGTGGCTGGACGTGGCGGAGAAGTACGGACCTGACTTCACCTCCGACCAACTGCTGGAGCGCTTTGTCACGCACTGCGACTACTCCCCCGGCGAGTACGCCATCATGCGCAAGAACTGGCTCCGGGGCATCCATGCCCCCACGTCGGGCTCCTTCTGCAACGACTACTACACCGAGGGCATGGGCTGTCCCATCCGCTCCGAGATATGGGCTTGCCTGGCGCCGCTGGATCCGGAACGCGCCGCCGACTTCTCCGAGCGGGACGGCGTGCTTGACCACTGGGGCGAGTCCGTGTACGCCGAGCGCTTCTTTGCCGCGCTGGAGGCGGAGGCGTTTTCCGTGGACGAGCAGACCTGCGACCTGTACGCGCTGATTGATGCGGGACTTGCCGCCGTGCCGGACGAGTGCCGCTTCCGCGAGCTGGTGGAGGACACGGTCGCGCTGTGCCGGCGGTACGATGACGTCAAGCTGATCCTGCGCAAGATACTCTTCCGGTACGGGCATCCCGACTGCACCAATATGTTCCAGAACATCGGCATCACGCTGACGGCTCTGCTCAAGGGCGGGCTGGATCCCATCAAGACCGGCATGGACGCGCTCAACTGCGGCTTTGACACCGACTGCACCTGCGCGACGGCGGGCGCCGTCATCGGCATCATCCGCGGTGCGGAGTCGCTCAACCGGGCGTATGCGTGGGGTGACACCCGCTTCGTGCTGGGCGTGCGCTCCGAGCGCCGCTCGGACAGCGTCCGCGACTTTGCCGAGGACGTGGCATGGCTGGGCTGTGCCTTCAACCCCGGTATGCTGGAGGGCGCTCCCGAAAAGCACTACGACTTCGAGCGTGACCCCTCGCCGCTGTCGCTCAGCGTCATCTACCAGAACGGCGCGGACGGGCGCCCCGATGCGTCCATCGGGCTGGACGAAACGCGCAGTGTCGCCCTGCTGATGGAAAACCGCACCGATGCGCCGCTGACGGTGGATTTCACCGTGGAGGGCGCCGGCTGTGACGAGCGGGGGCATCTGGAGCTGGAGCCGGAATCGGACGATGCGCACATCGTGCTGATTACCTGCCCCGGCGACACGGAGGAGCTGCCGGAGATCAACACCTACACCGTGCGCTTCACGGCGGGCGGCTATACCGGCACCTACTGCTTTGGGCTGGCGGCGGCAACGCCGTGGAAGGCGGTCGGTCCCATCTGGCGCACCGATCCGATCTGCACCACCGAGAAGCTGCTGGCAGTCCCCAACTACTGGCACCTGATGCAGGATCCCGGCTACAAGGGCGATCCGACCGACATCGTGCGGCGCTTCCACCTGAACTTCGCGGTGGATACGCACACGCCGTACCGGGAGCCGGACGAGCTGTTCACGCCGCTTGATCCCGACGCCGCAACGGAGTACGAGGAGACGCTGTTCTCCCAGCGGCAGGACAGCTTCCGGATGGAGGATATCTGCGGCTTCCGGGGGCCTGCTGTGATATACCTTGCGCGGGAGCTGGTCTCCCCGGCGGAGGAGGAGGTCTGCGTCCAGCTGGGACACAGTGCGCCGGTCGCCCTGTGGATCAACGGGGAACTGATCTGCGAGAGCGCGGACTGCGATTGCTGGGATGCCGAAAACCTGCACGTCCAGCACGTGAAGATCCGCAAGGGCGTCAACCGGGTTGTTCTGCGCCTGACGCGCGTCAACGACGATGCCAAATTCAACCTGACCTTTGCGGAGGGCGCGACCTGTGCGGCGCATATCCTGCACTACGCCTCCCGCAACCCCCGGTATTTCGGGCGCGGACAGTAAGCTGACGGAAAGGAGCCATGCATGGGAGTTTCGGAAATACTCGGCATTCTGAATCTGGTCGGACTGCTGGTGGTGGCGGTTCTGCTGATCCTGCATCTGCGCCGCCGGACGGACGGGCAGGCAACAGCGGTGACAGCGGTGACAGCGGTGACGCCGGAGGACCTGCTCCGGAGCGAGGAAAAGCTGACCGGGAGCTTCCGGAAGGAGAGCGAAGCCGCCGTGCAGGCACTGCGCCGGGAGATCGGCGACAGCCGCCGGGAAACGGGGGAGAGCGTGCAGAACGCGGTTACCCGGTTGGGCAACACCCTGCGCCAGTCGCAGTCTGACGCGGCGGAAGCGCAGAAACAGCAGCTGGCGGCGCTGACCGACACGCTGAACCGGCAGATCGGGACGCTGACCGGCACGCTGGATAAGCAGATCGGCACACTGAGCGACACCGTCACGCGGCAGATGACGACGCTGACCGAGGCGCAGGAGAAGCAGATGGCTGCGCTGACCGACGGGCAGAGAATCCGGCTGGACGGTGTGACACAGCAGGTCACGCAGATGGCTGCCGGCAGCGAGAAGGCGCAGGAGCAGATGCGTAAGACGCTGGACGAACAGCTCTCCTCCCTCCGGACGCAGAACAACGATCAGCTGGAAAAAATGCGCGCCACCGTGGACGAAAAGCTGCAGCAGACGCTGAACGAGCGCATCTCGCAGTCCTTCAAGCTGGTGAACGACCGGCTGAGCGAGGTCTATCAGGGACTGGGTGAGATGAAAACGCTGGCGGGCAGTGTGGGCGACCTCCGGAAGGTGCTGTCCGGCGTCAAGACGCGCGGCATCCTGGGCGAGGTACAGCTGGGTGCCATCGTGGAGGATATGCTGACGCCGGATCAGTACGAAAAGAACGTCTGCACGCGCAAAGGCTCCCACGACCCGGTGGAGTACGCCGTGCGCCTGCCGGGAGACGGCGAGGAGCCGGTGTACCTGCCCATCGACGCCAAGTTCCCCGGTGATACCTACGGGCGGCTGGCGGATGCCTACGAGTCCGGCGACCCGGCGGCGGTGCGCGAGGCGCAGGCGGTGCTGGCTGATACCATCCGGCGCGAGGCGAAGGATATCCGCGACAAGTACATAGACCCGCCGAACACAACGGATTTCGGCATCCTGTTCCTGCCGACGGAGGGGCTGTACGCCGAGGCGGTGCGCCTCGGACTGCCGGAAAAGCTCCGGCGGGAGTACCATGTCAGCATCGCGGGACCGACCACACTGGCGGCTCTGCTCAACAGCCTGCAGCTGGGCTTCCGCACGCTGGTAATCCAGAAGCGGTCGGGCGAGGTGTGGAAGCTGCTGGGCGCGGTCAAGAAGGAGTTCGGTACCTTTGAGGACGCGCTGACTGCGGCGCAGACGCGCATCCGGCAGACTGGCGAGGAGCTGGACAAGCTGGTCGGCGTGCGGACGCGGCAGATCAACCGCAAGCTGAAATCCGTGGAGCTGTCCTCGGCGGAGGAAACCGCCGCGATCCTGCCGCCGGATGCACCGGGGGACGGGGAGGATACCTGACCGGGGGACACCCGCAAGCCTGCCCTGCATACGGCATGAATATTCAGCAATTCCCTCCGGCGCGGGAGCCGTTGCCGGAGGGAATTGCTGCTGCCTGCCGCCGCACGAGCCGGGAAAGTCCCGGTATATCAACGGAACGTGCAAAAAGAATCGCAAAATAATACCGCGATTCGTGAAACCTGCCTATTGCATTTTTTGAAGCACCGTGGTATAATACCTGCATAAACATTCACAACGTATTCAAAAACTGCAAGGAGAGAAACCATCATGAAAAAGAGTATCTGTTGTATAGCACTGGCGCTGGTCATGGCGCTGAGCACGGTCGGGCTGTTCACGTCCTGCGCCAAGGAGAAGGAAAAAACGCTGGTCATGGCGACCAACGCAAACTTCCCGCCCTATGAGTACAAGGACGGCGCTGCGTTCGCCGGCATTGATGTGGAGCTGGCGCAGGCGATTGCCGACAAGCTGGGCATGAAGCTGGAGATTCAGGACGTTGAGTTCGGCGCAATCGTCGCGGGCGTGGAGTCCGGCAAGTACGACATCGGCATGGCAGGCATGACCGTCACCGAGGACCGTAAGAAGCAGGTCAGCTTCTCGACCACCTACGCCACCGGCGTGCAGGTTGTCATAGTCAAGGAAGGCTCCGCCATCCAGTCCCCGGCCGACATCACCACCTCCTCCAAGATCGGCGTCCAGCAGGACACCACCGGTGACCTGTACGCCTCCGATACGCCCGAGAAGGGCGGTTGGGGCGAGGCTGCCGTCACCCGTTACAAGAACGGTGCGGATGCCGTGCAGGCACTGCAGACCGGCAAGCTGGACTGCGTCATCATTGACAAGGAGCCTGCCAAGTCCTTCGTGGCAGCCAACAGCGGGCTGAAGATCCTGGATACGGAGTACACCAACGAGGATTACGCCATCGCGGTCGGCAAGAGCAACACCGAGCTGCTGGAGAAGATCAACAAGGCGCTGGACGAGCTGAAAAAGGACGGCACCATCGACAAGATCGTCAGCAAGTACATCCCCGCCGACAAGTAAGTTGCGGCACGTGCGGCACACCTGAGGAGGGCGATCCTTCCTCAGGTGGCTCTTTGTGTGTCAGGGAAACGGATCGGCACAGCCGGAGCATTCCGGAATACAAAGCGAAAAGGAGATGCCTATGGCATGGTTTGACAAGCTGGCGGCAGGATTGCAGGCATGGTTCACGAAGTTCCGGGAAGAATTTGTCCTGAACTTCATCGAGGGGGACCGCTGGAAATGGCTGGTGCAGGGACTGGGCAATACCCTGCGCATAACGGCAGTGGCGTTGCTGCTGGGTTTGCTTATCGGTGTGGTGGTCGCCTCGGTGCGGGCGTCCTACGACAAGAACCGGGAGATGCTGGCGCTGCACGGCGGGTTCGGGTACCGGTTGTTCGGCTTTTTCAACTGGCTGTGCCGGGTGTACCTTGCCATCATCCGCGGAACGCCGGTCGTGGTACAGCTGCTCATCATGTATTTCGTCATTTTTGCCTGGTCGCGCAATGCGATTCTGGTGGCAACCCTGGCGTTCGGCATCAACTCCGGCGCCTACGTCGCGGAGATCATCCGGGGCGGCATCATGTCGGTGGACAACGGGCAGTTTGAGGCGGGGCGGTCGCTGGGCTTCAACTACGTCCAGACCATGCTGTACATCGTCATTCCGCAGGTGTTCAAGAGCGTGCTGCCCGCCCTGCTCAACGAGTTCATCGCCCTGCTCAAGGAGACGTCGGTGGCAGGCTACGTCGGCATCATGGATCTGACCAAGGCGGGCGACCTGATTCGCGGGCGTACCTTCTCGGCATTCATGCCGCTGATTGCCGTCGCACTGGTATACCTGATTATCGTTATGCTGCTGACCTCGCTGGTCGGTCAGCTGGAGAGGAGGCTGCGCAAGAGTGAACGCTGAAACCGAGAATGTAAAGGCGCCTGCCGGTGCGGAGGACGTCATCATCCGTGTCGAGGGGCTGAAGCGCTACTACGCGCGCGGCAAGATCAAGGCGCTGGACGGCATCGACCTGAGCGTCCGGCGGGGCGAGGTCGTGGTCATCATCGGACCGTCCGGCTCCGGCAAGTCCACGCTCCTGCGCTCGCTGAACCTGCTGGAGATTCCCACCGCCGGATCGGTCTTTATGGAAGGCATGGATATCACCGACCGGCACGCGGACATCAATCTGCACCGGCAGAAGATGGGGATGGTGTTCCAGCATTTCAACCTGTTCCCGCACATGACGGTTCTGCGGAACATGACACTCGCGCCCATCAAGCTCAAGGGGAAGACACGCGAGCAAGCCGAGGAGCAGGCAATGGAGCTGCTCGGCAAGGTCGGCCTTGCCGACCGGGCGAACGCTTACCCCGACCAGCTTTCCGGCGGGCAGAAGCAGCGCGTTGCCATCGTGCGGGCTCTGTGCATGGAGCCGGACGTCATGCTGTTTGACGAGCCGACTTCCGCGCTGGATCCGGAGATGGTCGGCGAGGTGCTGGACGTCATGAAGCAGCTGGCGCGGGACGGCATGACCATGGTCTGCGTCACGCACGAGATGGGCTTTGCCCGCGAGGTCGCCTCGCGCGTCCTGTTCATGGACGGCGGGCAGATACTGGAGCAGGGCACCCCGACGGAGATATTCACGGCACCCCACTGCGACCGGTTGAAATCCTTTCTTGCAAAGGTGCTGTAAAGTAGCCGTATCTGTACCGACTCCCCTTACATCCGTATTCCCTGAAAAAAAGGCGTCCTTCCCGCGAAGCACGGGAGGGACGCCTTTCTGTGAAACGGGACGCGGAGCGGGACTTACAGTGCGCCGAACAGGAGCAGGATCAGCAGTCCGAAGATCAGCAGCACCGCAAGGCAGGGGAGCACAATGACCAGAAACGCGGAGAACACCATGGCAAAGCGATCCTTCGCCGTCAGTTTCTCGTCCGACATCCGCTCGCGGAATTCCTCCTCCTGCTCACGGGTCGCCTTTTTCAGCCGTCGCCAGATCATATGCGCCGCCCTCCTTTGTGTTCCCTTCGGTTATTCCTTGGCGGATTTTTTCTCCGTCTTGGGCATTTCAAACAGGTAGTTGCCGTTCTCGTCGAGCTTGCGCTCCGGGAAGTGGCAGGCTACGAAGTGTCCCGGCTCTATCTCCGCCAGCGGGGGCGGAACGCGGCGGCACTTGTCGCACGCCATCCAGCACCGCGTGTGGAATTTACATCCGTCAGGCGGCTTGACCGGGCTGGGGATGCTGCCCTCCAGCAGGATCCGCTCCTTCTTGAGGCTTTCCATGTCGGTGGTCGGAATGGAGGAGAGCAGGGCGACCGTGTACGGATGGCGCGGGTCTCCGAAGACGGTTGCGGCATCGGCAAGCTCCACGACGTTGCCGAGATACATGACGCAGATGCGGTCGGAGATGTACCGCACGACCGACAGGTCATGCGAGATGAACATATACGTCAGGTGTTCCTTTTGCTTCAGCTCCTGCAAGAGGTTGATGATCTGCGACTGGATCGACACGTCCAGTGCCGAGACGCACTCGTCGCACACCACGAACTTCGGATGCACCGCCAGCGCGCGCGCGATGGAAATGCGCTGACGCTGACCGCCGGAGAACTGGTGCGGGTAGCGGAACAGCATATACTCCTGCAATCCGCACTCCTTCATGGTGCGCACCACGTGCTCGCGCATCTTGGGGGAGCCGTGCCGGAAGAACTTATGCGTGACCAGCCCCTCCTCGATGATCTGCCCGATGGTGAACCGGGGGTTGAGGCTGGAGTACGGATCCTGGAAGATGATCTGCAGATCCTTGCGCAGGATGCGCATCTCGCTGTACTTCAGGCGGGCAAGGTCAATGCCGTCGTCCAGCATTGCCTCGTAGCGCTGAAACTCCGGGTCGTCCCGGTGCGCCTGCTTAATCGCGGCAATGGACTGCTCCGCTTCCCGGATCTGCGCGTTCAGCCCGTCCCGCTCGCGGGTCAGCCTGTCGCACCTGCCCTTCAGCCGGGCAAGCTGAGACGCATTTGCCGGCTTGCCGTCGTCCGCCGTGCCGCCCTCCGCCTCATCCAGCATCAGCTCGATGTCGCGGATGCGGTCGCTCAGTGCGGCGGCGCGCTCCTCCAGCCGTGCCTTGCGGTACAGCAGAGCCGCGCCCTGCTCGGTGTCCCGCACCAGGAAGCCGCCGAGGATCTTGGCGATGTGCGCCTGCGCGGTCTGGTACTCCGCGACCGCCAGATTCTTGTTCTGCAGGTCGAAGAAGGTCGCCGCCTCCCCCAGCTGACTGACCTTGGCGGATGCCGCGTCCGCGCGTGCCTGCGCGGCGTGCAGCTTGGAGATATAGCGCTTGGCGTGCCGGAGCGTGTCGGTCACGTACCGGGGCGCCAGCTCGGCGCGGGACATTCCGTAGTACATGGTGGTGCCTGCCGTCTGCTCGTAGAGCTGGAGCAGAACTCTGCCCAGCGTGGATTTTCCGCAGCCGGACTCGCCGACAATGCCGAGCGTTTCGCCCTCGTAGATGTCCAGGGAAATATCCTCATTCGCCTTTACATAGTACTGCTGGCGCTGAAAGATGCTGGACTTCGCAATGGGGAAGTATTTTTTAAGATTCGTGATCGATAAGAGCTTTTTTGTGCTCGGCACTGTTTCTCACCTCCTTTTCGGGATAGAAGCAACGGATTTTCTGCCCGGGGACGACCTCGACCAGAGGCGGCTCCTCCTCCAGGCACTTTCTGGTTGCGTACTTGCAGCGGGGGGCGAATTTACAGCCCTTCGGCAGTGCAAGCGGGTGGGGAACAACGCCGGGGATAGGCTCCAGCTTGTGGGTGATGTTGTCGATGCGGGGGATGCTGTTCATCAGTCCCTCGGTGTACGGGTGGCTCATGGCGCAGTCGGTGAAGATAACGCGCGCGGAGGACTGCTCCACGACCTGACCGCAATACATGACCACCACGTCGTCCGCCATCTCGTTGATGACGCCCAGATCGTGGGTGATGAAGATGATGGAGGTGCCGTTTTCGCGCTGCAGGTCGTTCATCAGGCGGAGGATCTGTGCCTGAATGGTCACGTCCAGCGCGGTGGTCGGCTCGTCCGCGATCAGGATCTTCGGGCGGCACGCCAGCGCCATGGCGATCATGACGCGCTGGCGCATACCGCCGGAGAGCTGATGCGGATACTGCCGCATAACGGTTTCCGGGTTGGGGATCTGCACGTCATAGAGCATCTTGAGCGCGCTCTGGCGTGCCTCCTTTTTGCGCATTCCCTGGTGGATTATGAACGGCTCGCAGAGCTGTCTTTCCACCGAGAACACCGGGTTGAGCGATGTCATCGGCTCCTGGAAGATGACCGAGATCGCGTTGCCGCGGATGTGGTACATATCCGACAGCGGCAGGGTGGTCAGCTCCTTCCCGTCAAAGCGGATGCTACCGCTGGCGATATAGCCGTTGTCGTCCAGCAGGCGCAGGATGCTCATGGCGGAAACAGACTTGCCCGAACCGGATTCGCCGACGATGCCGATGGTGCGTCCGGGTTCCAGTGAGTAGGAGACGTCGTTGACAGCCTTGACGGTGCCCTTTTTGGTTTTGAAATAGGTGTGCAGGTTTTTGACTTCAAGTAATGCCATGCTATCGCCCCCTTACTATCTTTCCGCGTTGGACTTCGGATCCATGACATCGCGGAGCGCGTCGCCGATGATGTTGATGCAGATGGTTGTCACCGCGAGGAACAGGGCGGTAAAGAGCCACTGCCACCAGTAGTTGTTCATGACCGTCATATTGTTTGCACCGTTGAGCATATTACCCCATGTCGGGCGCGGCGGCGTGACACCGAAGCCGAGGTAGGACAGCGAGGATTCGGTCAGCATACAGGTTGCGAAATCCAGCGTCAGGGTGACGATAATGATGGAAATGACATTGGGCAGGATGTGCTTGAAGGCGATCTTGGATTCCTTGACGCCCATCGCCTTGGCGGCGGTGACGTACTCGTTCTCGCGCGCGACCAGCACCTGTCCGCGCACAAGGCGGGCAAGCCCCGTCCACGACAGCACGCCCAGAATGCACATGAGCAGGAATATCTTGGCGTTCTCGCTCCATGGCATATGGGACATGATGGAGGACAGGATCATGGCGAACGGCAGGAAGGGGATCGCCGCGAACACCTCGGTCACGCGCATCAGCGCGATATCCACCTTGCCGCCGAAGTAGCCCGCAACACAGCCCACGATGATACCGATGAAGGTGGAGATCAGCACGGCAACGCCGCCGATGGTCATGGTCATCTTGGAGCCGTTGACGATGCGCTGGAAGATATCCGCGCCGTTCTTATCCGTGCCGAAGAGGTAGCCCTTGTGCCCCCACTTCTGGAGCAGCTGATTGTTCTCGTCGGTTGTGTAGGTCTGGAAGCCGCACGCAAAGACGTGTGCCGCCTTGCTGAGGTTCTTGGGGGTGTCGCACTGATCCAGCAGGTTCTCACCGAAGGCGTACACGTTGCCGAGATTGGTCAGCCCCGTGTAGTGATGGATGCCGGTCGTCAGCTCGACAAAGTATTCGCCTTCTGCCAGCTTGGGCGGCGCGACATAGGAGCGCTCCTGATTCTGGAAGGCGCCGCCGAACAGGACGGTATTGTCCGAAAGCTGGTAGGCGACGGTGGTCGCGGTCGCAAAGACGCGCTCGATGGTGGCGTCCTTGCCGTTCTGCCCGTGCTCGCGGAGCGTGGACTTGATCTTGGCGCCGACGCTGGTGAAGTCGGCGCTGGGCTGTTCAAAGGACTCCAGCACTGCCGGACCGAACACGAGCGGCTC
>ULVM01020524.1_pt1 | contig 10500 bp, 9 predicted proteins | sample 1959451 | NCBI WGS metagenome assembly ULVM01 (sample SAMEA4835786, study PRJEB28245) | human gut metagenome | biome: gut microbiome; material: fecal sample | place: Denmark | collected 2008
AAATAATAAAAGAAAGGGGTTAATCAACTAATTAAAATAATTGATTAATTATAAGACAAAATATGAGTGAAATACCATTAACAAAATTGCAATCAGAAATAATGAAAGAATTTTATACAATAAAAAAGCAAGAAGTAATTTATGATAAAAGAACAAGAAACAATTTGTGGAAAAAAGCAATTGCACGAAGAAATTTGATGGATTTACTACAAATAGAGAAAAAATGTCCTGCTTTAGCAAATCAAATAGCAAAAAGCTACGAAACTGGAAAAAATATTCAACCAGCAGTATTTAGTGAATGTGTTTATGCTCAAACATTAGCGAATATGTTTGAGTTAAACCAGTTCCACATTTGTTTAAACAACAACAATGATATGATAAATAAAAATATAAAAGCATTACTAAAATCATATTCATTAGTTCCAAGATATGTCTACTATAACAGTGATAAGAGCCGTATGCTGATTCAAGCAGGTGGATGCAATGGTATTGATAGTGCCTTAATAACAGTAATGGATTTAAATATTTATACAATAGAATTTAAAGAGCAAGGTGCAAAAGCAAGTGAACCTGATCTACCAAAATATGGAGAAGATGGAAAAATAAAAATAACTGATAACTTTATTGAAAGATATCCACAATTTAAAGATATGCTGTTAGAACAAAAAAATTTAAATTTCTTTGAATCAATGGGACATAATATTAATGAATTTTCTGAAGAAAGTGTTAATTTAGCAGTAACAAATAATTATAGAAAAAAATATGCAGATGTTTTATGCACAGAAGATTGTTATGGTAATTTAGTTATGATGCCTGTAAATCAAATATCAATATGGGCAAATTTAGAAGGTGAAATACGCCCAGCCGGAAGAAATCATTATAAAGTGTGGACTCCAAAAGCACTAAAGAGATTTTTGGAAAATATGGGTGCATCAATAGAAGAAAACACCGTATGTATAAAAAAAGAAAAACTACAATCAAGAAAAGAAAGAGGCGGAAATGGCAGAATTTCTGGATATAAAATAAATCCTTTATTTTTTGTATATATTAGGGATTGCTATGAAAAAGACGGATTAATTTCATTTAACATAGATAGTGTACGACAACTAAAACCAACTATTACTGGAAAAATGTTTTTTGAAAAGCTATCATATGACAATGTGAAAAAATATTATGGATTTTAAATACAAGAGATATAAGTAAATAATATACCATAAAATAGGGTATACAAATTACAAAAAGGAAGTGATTTAAATGGATATGTACCAAAAAAGAAAAATTAGAGCAGAAAAGAAAAATAATGATAATGATAAAAGTAAGGTCCGTCTAAATTGGTATCCAGGGCACATGGAAAAAACAAAAAAACAAATAATACAAGACTTAAAATTAATAGATATAGTAATAGAACTATTAGATGCACGTATACCAATATCAAGTCAAAATCCAAATATTGCAGAAATAACAAAAAATAAAAAGAAAATAATAGTACTAAATAAATGTGATTTATCAGATGACAGACAAAACAAATTATGGGTTGAACATTTCAAAAAGAAAAACATACCAGCAGTATTGGTAGACTCAAACTCAGGAAGAGGAATAGACGAATGTATTAGACAAATAGAAAAAATAATGCAAATAGATTTAGATGCTCATGCAGAAAAAGGAAGAACAGGAAGAAAAATAAGAGCAATGATATTAGGAATACCAAATGTTGGTAAATCATCATTTATAAATAGAATATCAAAAAGAACAACAGCAGGAGTTGGAAACAAACCAGGAGTTACAAAACAAAAGCAATGGATTAGAATAAACGAAAAAATAGAACTACTGGATACACCAGGAGTTTTATGGCCAAAATTTGAAAGTGAAGAAGTGGCATTACACTTATGTTTTACAGGTTCAATAAAAGAAGAAATATTAGATAAGATAGAAATAGCATATCAATTAACGAAATTTTTATTAGAAAATTATAGAACAAAATTATGTGATAGATATAAAATAGACGAAAAATTTATAGAACAAACATTAGAAAAAGAACAACCTGAAAACGCTAATATTTATGAAATTATGCTAGAAATAGGCAAAAAAAGAGGATGCATGATGACAGGAGGAAAAATAGACGAAGAAAAGACATCAAGATTAATATTAGATGAGTTTAAAAACGGAAAATTAGGAAAAGTAACAATAGAAAAGGTTAATTAAGAGATTAGAGAGGAAAAAGGATGAATTACGATTTAGTAAATGAAGCAAAATGTAAAATATATAATTCAGAATTAATGAAATATACTACTACAGAAAGAGTGGAAAAAGCTTTTTCAAAAATTCATATATACGATTATATTACAGATTTGCTAAAAGAATATGGAAAATCAGATTATGACAATGAAAAATTAGAAGGATTTAATCGTAATGGAGAAAGCTATCTTGGCCCATATGCTACAAAACATACAGTTATTCATGAAGTTTTACATACACTATCTAGCAAATTTGACAGCAACGGACATAGAACAGTAAATGGAATTGCAGGTGATGGAAGCCTAAGATTTTCTAATGAAATAAATGAAGGAATTACAGACTATATTGCGTGCAAAATAAGTGGAGAAAAGCCAAGAAATTATAGGCAAGGAAACAGACTTTTTTCAAAATTAGAACCAATGATGATAAAATATACTAAAGATTCTAATATTCTTATGAAAATATATCTTAATAATGATGTAAAGTTTATGGAAGATTTTTTAGAAAATTTTTGTGGAAAAAAATCATTTGATGAAATATATGATAATTTTTTATTTAGAAGAGATGATGAAATTGATGCACTATTAAAACCAATTGATAAAAATTTAGATAAATATTTAAAAAAATGGAAAGAAAAAATAAGTGGATAAATCTTATAAGTAGATTTAAAAACACGATGTTAAAAAATAAAGCAAAAGCATTGCCGGTAAGTAATTCTAAAGAAAAGCACAAGCAATTTACGGGTTATTATAAGCAAGATAATTTTTCAAGCAATATAACTGAGCAAGAAACAAAAGAACATGAACAATATAATGAATTCAATAAATCTAACCAAAAAGATATTGGAAGATAGTTATAATTACTAAATTGGAATGACTTAGCAAATAATAATTTAAGAAACTGTAAATTGTAACGGTAAAAAATGAAAGGAATAAAAATATTGAACGATTATATAGAATTAAAAAAAGATGAACAAGAAGTAAATATGATGCCACCACTAACTTGGGCATATGTCGGAGACTGCGTATATGAATTATATATAAGAACAAAATTAGTAAATGAAACAAAATTAAAACCACATGCGTTACATATAGAGGCAATAAAACATGTTAAGGCTCAAGCACAAGCCGAGACATTAAAAAAGATATATGATGATTTAACAGAAAAGGAACAAGATATTGTAAGAAGAGGAAGAAATGCAGAAAATCATCATTTACCTAAAAATGCTAATGTTCAAGATTATATGTATTCAACAGCATTTGAAGCGTTGATAGGTTATTTATATTTAACAAAACAAACTGATAGATTAAAAGAAATTTTGCAAAAAACAGAACAATAACTTGTAAAAAAACCTTGTCTGGTGTAAAATATGAATAATTGCAAATAAATTAGGAGGAAAAAATAAGAATGAGATTTGTAGAAGACGAAGAATCGAAACAACAATACAAAAAATTTTTAGAAGGAAACGAAAGATGTAACTTTCAACAATCACTAGAATGGGCAGAAGTAAAGAAACCAAACTGGAAACCAGAAGTAATACTAGCAGAAGACGAAGACAAAAACATAATAGGATCACTATGTGTATGGATAAGAAAAATGCCAATATTTGGCAATATTATGTACGCATCAAGAGGTCCAGTGTGTGACATACATGACATATCAGTAATGAAACAACTAACAGACGGCGCAAAGGAATTAGCAAAAAAATATAATGCAATTGGACTTAGAATAGAACCAGATATAGAAAAAGAAGACCAAGCATTTAGAGATATAGTAACAAATTTAGGATACAAAATAAAAGATGATGCAAAAGACTTCAAAGACGAAATACAACCAAGATTTGTATTTAGACTAGACATAAAAGATAAAACAGAAGAAGAAGTAATGGCAGGATTCCACCAAAAATGGAGATATAATATCCGTTTAGCAGGAAGAAAAGGCGTAACAGTAAAAGAAGGAACAAGAGAAGATTTAAAAGACTTCCACAAAATAATGATAGAAACAGGAAACAGAGATGGATTTATAACAAGACCATTATCATATTTTGAAAAAATGTATGACAACATGGTACCAGGTGGACATATGAAATTATTAATGGCTTATTATGATGGAAAACCAATATCAGGGGTAATACCAATATTCTATGGAAACAAAACATGGTACTTATACGGAGCAAGTAGCAATCAACACAGAAATTTAATGCCAAATTATTTATTGCAATGGGAAATGATAAAAATGGCAATAGCAAGACATGATGATATATATGATTTTAGAGGTGTATCAGGAGTTGTTGATGAAAATCATCCACAATATGGCTTGTACAGATTTAAAAAAGGATTTGGAGCAAAATTTACAGAATTTATAGGCGAAATATACATACCATTTAAACCAGTAAAATATAGATTATACAAATTCTCAGAAAAGGCATTTAGAACATTAAGACAAATAAAAAGAAACATAAAAAAATAGACCATTAGAACCATAAGGGACGTATACGTAATGGCTGAAAATAATCAAAAATTTTTCAACCAAATGAACAACGTCACAATTGGTTGAAAAAACGGAGGAAAATGTGAAAGCAGTAGTTATAAATAAAGAAGATTTAAGATATAACATACAAAAAATAAAAGAATATGCAGAAACAAATTTACCAGACGACAATGGAAAAAAAGTAAAAATAATAGCAGTAGTAAAAGCAAATGGATATGGCTTAGGAATTGAAGAATACTCAAAATTTTTAATAGACAATGGTATAAACTTTTTAGCAGTATCAACAATTGAAGAAGCACTAAAAATAAGACAAGCAGGAATTGAAGAAACAGACGCAAAAATATTAATGTTATCTTCAACTGCAATAAAAGAAGACATACAAACACTTGTAGAAAATAATATAATTTTAACAATAGGCTCAAAAGAAGCAGCAGAAACAGTTGAAAAAGTAGGACAAGAACTAAACAAAAAAATAAAAGTACATTTAAAAATAGATACAGGGTTTGGAAGATATGGATTTATATATAGTAATAGAGAAGAAATAATAAAAACAATAAAACCATTGCAAAATATAAAAATAGAAGGAACTTTCACACATTTTTCAAACGCATACTATGACGATAAATACACAAAAACCCAATTTAATAGATTTATAGATTGTATAGAAACATTAAAAATGAATGAAATAGAAACAGGAATATTGCATGTATGTAATACATCAGCATTTATAAAATTTCCACAAATGCATTTAAATGCAGTAAGAATAGGTTCAGCATTTACAGGAAGAATATCATTTAAAAACACAATGGGACTAAAAAAAGTAGGATATTTAAAATCAAATGTAGCAGAAATAAAAGAATTACCAAAAGGATTTAATGTAGGTTATTCAAATGCATACACAACAAAAAGAACCACAACAGTTGCAATAATCCCAACAGGATATATGGACGGAATAAATATTCAAACCGGAAGGGATATGTTTAGAACTGTTGACAAAATAAGATATATTGTAAGAGATATAAAAGATGCGTTAAAAAAACAACAAATGTATGTAAAAATAAACAATAAAAATTGTCCTATATTAGGAAGAGTTGGAACATATCATGTTACAGTTGATATAACTGGAAAAGATATAAAAATAGGAGATGAAGTGATTTTTAATGCAAACATAAAACACGTTGATAGTAGCGTTAAAAGGGAATGGAATTGAAATAACCACAATTCAAATGGAACCTAAGAAAGGAATGTGAAAAAATGAAAAAAGAGCCTCAAGAAAAAACAAAAAAAGAAAAAGTACAAAATAAAAAAATAGAAAGCAAAAAAGAGATAAAAGAAAAACAAGATGGTGAAGCAGAAAACAAAAAAACAGAAAAAGAAGAAAAAATGAATAAAGGATTTTTTAAAAAGATTTGGTATTCAATAAACAAAATAGAAAAATATCCAGAATTATCAGCAGAAGGATTAGGAAGAGCGATAATATATTTAATGACATTAGTATTAATTATAGGAGCAATATCATCATTTGCAACTGTATATAGAACAAGTCTAAAAGTAAAAGAAGTAGCAAAATATATAGACGAAAAAATACCAGAATTAACATATAAAGAAGATACATTACAAGTTGGAGCAGAAGAAGCAATAATAGATGAAAATGAAAACTTTGGAAAAATTATAGTAGATACAAAAACAGACGATGAACAACAAATTAATCAATATGTAGAAGACACAAGTGATGAAGAAAATGCTGTAATAATTTTAAAAAACAAATTAATGTTAAAACAATCTGGTACAAACGAAACAACAGATTATAATTACAAAGACTTGTTTGGACAAATGGGAATAACAGAATTCAATAAACAATCACTATTAGATTATTTAAATGGAAATGGAATAAAGAATTTATATTTTAGTTTATTTGCATCACTATTAATATACTCATTTGTGATTTATTTAATAAACCTACTATTCTACATCATAATTATAAGTATTTTTGGATATTTAGCAACAATGATATTAAAACTAAAAATAAGATATGTAGCAATATTTAATATGGCAATATATGCAATAACATTACCTGCATTATTAAATATTATATATATAGCAATAAATGCATTTTACCCATATCAAATATCATATTTTGAGGTATTATATGCATTAATAGCTTCAATATATATAATGGCTGCAATATTTATTTTAAAAACAGAATTTAACAAGAAACAAGGTGAAGTTCAAAAAATAGTTGAAGTAGAAAAACAAATTAAAGAAGAAAATAAAGAAGAAAATAAAGAAGAAAAGAGAGAAAAACCAGAAAGCAAAAAAGACAAAAAGAAAAAAGAAGAACAGAATAAAGAACAAGAAGAAAAAGATAATGACGGAGAAGAACCAGAAGGCTCAAATGCGTAAAAAACAAGAAAGAAAGGAATAAAAAAATAAATGGATAAAAACCAAAACAAAAAAAATGACAAGAAAATACTAATATCATCAATAATATTAGGGGTTATTCTAGTAATAATGGTAGGTATATCAATGTATTTTGTTAGCAAAAATCAAAATCAAGATGATAAAACATTAGCATATACAGACCTAATAAAAGAGATATCATATGGAAATGTAGAAAAAATAGAAATGTCAGTTGGAAGTACATCAGTAAAAGTAAAAATGAAAAATGTAGATGAAGAAAAGAAATCTATAGTTCCAAACACAGAAGCATTTATCGAATTAGTACAACAAAAAGTAGCAGAAGGAAATGAAATAGAGTTAATACAAAAACCAAAAAGTACATTAGTAGTTTTATCAACAGCATTATTAAGTTTACTTCCAACAATTGTAATGGTAGCATTATTTGTAATGATATTCAAAATGCAAGGTTTGGGAGAAAAAGGACAAGTATATGATGATACAGAAAGAAAAACAAAAATAAAATTTAAAGATGTTGCAGGACTTGACGAAGAAAAAGAAGAATTAATTGAAATAGTAGACTTTTTGAAAAAACCAGAAAAATTCAGTAAAATGGGTGCAAAAATTCCAAAAGGAGTTTTATTATATGGAAAACCAGGAACAGGTAAAACATTGATAGCAAAAGCAATTGCAGGAGAAGCAGATGTACCATTTATTTCAATGAGTGGTTCAGAATTTATAGAAATGTTTGCAGGACTTGGTGCATCAAGAGTTAGAAAATTGTTTGAAAGAGCAAGAAAATTATCTCCATGTATAGTGTTTATAGATGAGATTGATGCAATAGGAGCAAGAAGAACATCAAACAGTGGAGCAGAAACAGAAAACAATCAAACACTAAATCAATTATTAGTTGAAATGGATGGATTCAGTTCAGAAGAAACTATAATAGTATTAGCAGCAACAAATAGACCTGAAATGCTAGATAAAGCATTATTAAGACCAGGAAGATTTGATAGACAAATAACAATTCCAGTACCTGATTTAAAAGGAAGATTAGAAATTTTAAAAATTCATGCGGAAGATAAAAAACTTTCTGATGATGTAAACTTAGAAAGTATAGCAGAAGACACTGCAGGATTTACAGGTGCAGAACTTGCTAATATTTTAAATGAAGCTGCAATTATAGCAACAATAAACAAACATGATGAAATAGAAAACTCTGATATAGAAGAAGCAGTAAAAAAGGTAACAGTAGGACTAGAAAAGAAAACAAGAGTATATTCAGAAAAAGACAAAAAATTAACTGCATACCACGAAGCAGGACATGCGGTTGTAAGTAGATATTTACCAACACAAACAGATGTAAAAGAAGTATCAATTATACCAAGAGGTGTTGCAGGTGGATATACAATGTACAAATCTGATGAAGATAAATATTATATTTCTAAAACAGAAATGAAAGAAAAACTTATAGCATTACTTGGTGGTAGAGCGGCAGAAAAATTAGTTTTAGATGATATTTCAACAGGTGCAAGTAACGATATAGAAGTTGCAACAAGAATAGCAAGAGAAATGGTTACAAAATATGGTATGAGTGACAATTTAGGACCAATTGACTTCCAAGGAGAAGAGCAAAATGATATGTTTGTATTTGGAGAAAATATTGGTGATAAAATTGGAGCAGAGGTTAAATCATTAATTGATGAGGCATATAATAATGCACAAAAGTTATTGATTGAACATAGAGATAAATTAGATGCTATTGCTCAGACATTGCTTGCTCAAGAGAAAATAAATGAACAAGAATTTAAAGAAATTTTTGGAGAATAAAAGGGATTATGGGTCTACGAACCTAAATCCCTCTTTTTTTTATATATTAGGAAGGTTATACAACTTTCTTAATGTAAAAGTTCATAAATAGCCCTACAATAAATCTCATATGCCAAAAGTAAATTATCAATATAAACAAACTCATCAGTTTGATGGCACATATCTTTTTGACCAGGTAAATTGGCACCAAAAGAAACAAAATTATCAAAAGCACGAGCATAGGTAGCACCACCAATAGCAATAGGTTCTGCATTAGAATTAGTAACATCATTATAAATTTTGCAAAGAGTTTTAACTAGATATGAATCTTTTGGAACATATAAAGGATTCATTTTACCACCAAGTTCACAATGAACATCACTATAATTTTCACTAACTTCTGTAAATTTATTGGCTATAAATTCAAAGGTAGTATTAATAGGAACTCTTAAATTAAATCCAATTTTTAATTCATCATCTTTAAAATAAAATTTACCAACATTTAAAGTAAGTTCTCCAGACTCATCAGGAACATTAATTCCTAATTTATTTCCATTATAATCAAGACCAATATATTGAGTAAATAAATCAAATAAAGGTATAACAATATCATAATTCTTAAATAATTTATCCAAAATAATAATCAAATTAGTTATAGCATTTATACCTAAATCAGGATGTGCGGCATGTGCTTGAACACCACGAGATATTAGTTTTATTTGATTATTATTTAAAATTTCAATATCAATTTTAAAAGATGGTTCATTAATAACACTTCGTACAAAAGAAATAACATCATCAATGTCAATATTATTTTTAACAGAAATTATACAACTACAATATTTAGGTACAACATTTAAAGGATTATTATTACAGTTAATATCACTTAAAATGATATCTTTATCTTTAAAATTAGAATAGTCCATAATTAAAAATGGAGACAATAAACCTTTTTCTGCATATATACAAGGAAAGTCTGCATCTGGACTAAATCCTATAGAAGGAATTTCCTCATGTTCTTTATAATAATTAATGCATTTCCAGTCTCTTTCTTCATTTAGACCTAAAATTAATCGTACCCTTTTATTTATAGAAATATTATTTTCAGAACAATAGTCCATAACTGCCTTCATAGCATACAAACTTGCCATAACTGGACCTTTGTCATCAATAGCACCTCTACCATAAATTTTATTATCTTCGATGCGTGCATCAAATGGAGGATAGGTCCAATTTTCTCCTTCTGGCACAACATCTAAATGTCCAACAATTCCAATTAATTCAGAGCCTTCCCCGAATTCAATATAACCACAGTATCCATCAATATTTTTAGCCTTGAATCCTAATTTTTTGCCTAAATCTAAAACATATTCAAGAGCCTTAACAGTATTTAGCCCAAAGGGTTCATTAGGAACAGAAGATTCTGCATGAACACTTGGGATTTTTATAAGCACTTGTAAATTTTCAATAAGTTCAGTTTTATTAAGATATTTTTCAAACATATAATCACACCTTTCACAATTACAATTTGTAGTTATTATACCATAAATTATATTAAAAAGGTTGAAT
>ULVM01047631.1_pt1 | contig 10460 bp, 10 predicted proteins | sample 1959451 | NCBI WGS metagenome assembly ULVM01 (sample SAMEA4835786, study PRJEB28245) | human gut metagenome | biome: gut microbiome; material: fecal sample | place: Denmark | collected 2008
TACCATATTCTTCCGCATTTCACTTTTTTGTAGTAACTTTGCATTTTAAAACCAAGATATATATTTATGCCTCTGCACAATAAAAAAGATCACATGGACTGTGTATATTATGCGACGGATGAAAGCGCGTTGTTTCGACAATATCGTTTGTCCGATAGTACGGATATTTCGGATATAAACGAAAGTCATAGTGTGCTTCTTTATCTTGCGGAAGGTTGTCTCCAGATTACATTGGGAAATTTTACGTCGCGCACCATTGAACACGGTATGTTGGTGTTTCTGCCGAAAAATATAGGCTTCACCGGACAAACTATCGGTTCAAGTTATTTTATTGCCAGTTTTTTTGCTGGGCGATTGCCTCTTTGCAACAAATACGATTTAGTCGATCTGCAATACCAGGTGCGTCAGCGTAATGGTAGGCATCTTCCCCCCCCCTCCCGACAATTTCCGCAATTAGCAGTTTGTGAGGAACTTGTTGCTTTTTATTCTGATCTTTCCCACAATCTCGACGAAGGGCTAAACTGTCTTCATTTTCATCGGCTAAAACAAGAGGAATTGTGTATTCTTCTACGTGGTTATTATAGCCTGGAAGACCTTTATATATTATTGAAATCCGTTATTGGAAGCAGCGATAATTTTAAAGATTTTGTACTTGAAAATTATCAACATGTCAATGACGTGAGTGATTTTGCGTTGTTGGCTCATATGAGTGTACGCAATTTTCAGCGTAAATTCAAAGAAGAATTTAAGTGGCCGGTACGCGAGTGGCTCAACGAACGTCGTGCCGAACGTATCCTGCGTGATATTCGGAATACTGATAAAAGCATTGCGGAAATTGCTACAAGCTATGGTTTTGCCACTGCATCCTATTTCACGGTATTCTGCAAACAATATTTTGGTATGACACCTTCGGAATTGAGGCGGAGATCGAAACAGACAGCCACGAAATGTAGGGAGTAAAAATACAAAATGAGCGAATTCCTGTCAGCATTTCGCTTGAAGAATGATTCTGGAAGGTATGAAAAACAACTTTACAAGGTATGCGAATAAATAGATTGATGTTATTTATGTTACTGCTTGGGTATTGTCATATCGGTTGCGGGCAGGAACAAGTGTTGGTTGATACCCTGAACGTTCAGGTTTATTTCCGTCAGGGTTATTCGATTTTGGAATTTGATTATCGGGACAACGCAAAACGTTTGGCTGCTTTCGTGGACAGTGTTCGGACCTTGCAGGGGAGTGCCTCGTGTCGTGTGAAAACCTTCCGAATTGTGGGAACAGCCTCTCCGGAAGGCGTCAGCGTGTTAAACAAACGCTTATCGGAAAATCGAGCGAAGAACCTTGTAGCCTGGATTGAGGAGTATATTTCGCTTGAAGGAGCTACCCTCGACATTCAGGCTTTGGGTATCGACTGGGAAAGGTTGGAAAGACAGGTCGTAGCTTCGGACATGCCGTATCGAGACGAAGTGTTGGAAATTCTGCGCAATACCCCTGTCTGGGTAATTCGGGACGGTAAAGTCGTAGATAGCCGTAACAGGCAGTTGGGGATGCTTCGTGGCGGTCGCGCGTGGAGGTATATGGAGGAGTATTTCTTTCCTGAACTGCGGAGTGCCGGTGTGCGTTTGGTCTGCGAGATGGAATGTCCCGCATCCGCTTCGCAGCCGGAACCGGCGCCTCAACCTGAGCCTGAGCCTGAGCCTGAACCTGAACCCGAACCCGAACCCGAATCCGAACCGGTCGTAGAATCAGCCTCCGTTCCCGTCGAAATTCCAGTGCAACCGGAATCGCCGGCCTGCAAGCCGTTCTACATGTCGCTGAAAACGAATCTGCTCTACGATGCGGCCTTGGTTTCTAACATCGGTGCAGAATTCTATCTCGGGAAGGGTTGGAGTGTCGGTGCCAACTGGATGTATGCTTGGTGGAACAGCAACAAACGTCATAATTACTGGCGCATCTACGGCGGCGAATTGGACATCCGAAAATATTTCGGGCGCCGTGCCCAGACCAAACCGCTTACGGGACACCACCTCGGCATCTACGGTCAGGCTTTCACCTACGACTTCGAGACCGGGCACAAAGGTTACATAGGCGGCAAGCCGGGCGGCACGTTGTGGGACAAACTTAACTATGCGATAGGTGTCGAGTACGGTTACTCGCTTCCCATTTCCCGTCGTTTAAACCTCGATTTCACGCTTGGCGTGGGTTACTGGGGTGGAGAGTACCACGAATATATTCCCTCCGACGGCCACTACGTATGGCAATCGACCAAGCAACGTCATTGGTTCGGGCCCACGAAGGCGGAGGTGTCGTTGATTTGGCTGATCGGTCGCGGGAACTACAATGAAAAGAAAGGAGGCAAACGATGAAAAAGTTGTTCATATATCTGTTTGCAGCGCTTGCAGTCGCTTCGTGCGAACATAAAGACTTGTGTTACGACCACTCGCATACGATCGACGTAGAGGTGGTTTTCGATTGGCGGAATGCTTCCGAGGCAGCTCCTGAATCTATGTCGCTCTACCTGTTCCCGACAAACGGAGGAGAGGCACTGCGCTATGAGTTCACCGATTGCGGGGGCGGTACGATCCGGGTGCCCGTCGGAAACTACGGGGCGCTCTGCCTGAATAGCGACACGGAGAATGTCACTTATCGCAATACGGATCAAAAGACGACTTTCGAAGTATCTACTCGTACGACCGATCTGTTGTCCGGCCTTTCCGCTTTGGGTGTGCGGTCCGACGGTGTTCCTCGTGCTGACGGTACGGAAACCGAGCGTGTGGCGTTACCCCCGGATGAGCTTTGGAGCGATTGTACGGAGGGGATCGAGTTGAAGCAGACGGCTGCGGCCCAGACGATCGTGCTTTATCCGGAGCTATCGGTTTGCAGATATACGGTCGAAATTCGCAATGCGGAGAATCTGAAATACGTATCGGGTATCAGCGGCTCGTTGTCGAGCCTGGCGGGAGGCTTGCTGCCGGGTGTAGGCTACGATGCGATCAGCGAGGAGTGCGTCACGATACCGTTTGACGCCGCCGTATCTGCCGACAAGACGCTCGTTACCGGGAGCTTGCTCGCTTTCGGACATTGTGCTGCGACTCAGAACGCACATCAACTGACCATCTATGCGGTTTTGGCGGACGAGAGCAAGTGGTATTACACCTATGACGTGACGGATCAAATCCATTCGGCTCCCGATCAGCGTAATGTGCATATCGTTTTGGACGGGCTTCCGTTGCCCAAACCTATCGTCAATGGCGGTGGTTTCCAGCCTTCGGTGGATGAGTGGCAAAGTGTGGATGTCGATATCGAGATGTAAAATGTTAATGATCTTCCCGATTTTATGGGGGGGGGAATTTGCATAGATCAATGTTAAACCTTTTAATTAATTCACTGATGAAAAAACAATTATTTTTAGTGGTCGTGGCGGCTCTTGCCATGGCATCGTGCTCGAAGGACGAATCGACGGGCATCAACAATGGCAACGCGATCGATTTCCGTGCAGCCATGCAGACTCGTGCTTCGGAAACGACGATGGCTAACATCACGAACTTTTTCGTGACGGCACTCGACAAGAACAACGCCAACTATTTCTCCGATGCGGAGTTTACCAAAGATGGCGCTTTCTTCACTTCTACTCCGGCCTACTATTGGCCCAGCGACGGCAGCAACCTTTCGTTCTTCGCTTACTCTCCTTCGGCTGCGGACTTGGATGCTACCGTGACGATTAATTCGACGACCAAGACGCTCGCTGATTTCGAGCCCGCAACGACGATCGCCGACCAGAAGGATTTCATCACCGCCACTGCTACGGGCAGCAAAACCGATGAGGCGGCAGGTGTCGCCCTGACGTTCGGGCACCGACTTTCCCAGATCGAGATCAAGGCTAAAAACACGAACGACGGTTATGTTTATAAGGTTCAGGGCGTGCGTATCGGACAGCCGGTTTCGAAGGCGACGTTCGATTTCGGAACTACCTCCTGGCAGTTGGGATCGGTAAAGACTAATTATGAAGCGACCTATGCGGGTAGCGAAAAGACGCTGACCGGTACGGCCGCATCGATTATGGCGGTGGAAGACGACAATGCGATGCTCATTCCGCAGCAGCTTATAGCCTGGACTCCCGACACGGACAAGACCAATACCAACAAAGGTGCATATCTGGCCGTGAAGGTCAATATTACGACCAAGGACGGTGCCCGTGTCTATCCTTCTGTCGGCGAATATGACTGGGTCGCAGTAGCTGTCAATACCAAGTGGGAGCCCGGTCAGAAGTACGTTTATACGCTGGATTTCTCGAATGGTGCCGGTAAGGTCGATCCCGAAAAGCCCATGCCGGGTCCGACAGATCCGTTCAAACCGGGCGAGGATGTATTGGGCAGTGCCATTAAATTTACGGTTACGGTAACTCCGTGGACGCCGGCTTCGGAGGATGTTACGATGTAATCGATAAATTAGGATCGGGCGGGGTTGGACCGCAAAGACTTGCCGTATGTCCGAAGGTGTAGTGTACGGCAGGCGAGGGGAGGAAGGCCTCCGGCCCTCCTCTGTCCCTTCCCGATCACTTGAGGTAGCCGCAGAGCTACCGTTCGGCTCGGCCGAAAAACGCGTGAATTATATAATGTCAATGTAAATTATGAAACAGATTCTTGCAACTTTCCCGTTACGCAATTTTCTGCGGGTATTTGCTCTGGTGACAGCCGTGTCTGCGACCTCCTGTTCGAAAGACCCGGCAGTGGATGGAGAACTGCACGGTGATATGCTTCGTTTCGCAGTCGCCGAAGCGGACGGCTGGAATACGCAGTTGCGATGCGGTGCTGCCGGGTCGGAAGAGAAGAGCGCTGCCTCTCCGGAAAACGTCGCGGAAGTATTTTCGCTCCGGGGAGAAAACCCTGCGGACACGCTGTTCCTGCACGCCTCGGTCGCCGACGGAATCGCCGCACCGTACCCGAATGTGCAAACCGACCGATTGCAGACGCGTGCCACGCCCGTCGAAACGGGGACCTTTTACGATTCGTTCGGCGTATTGGCTTCGGTTTATACGGGGACTTGGAGCGAGGATTCCTGCTTGCCGGATTATATGTACGATGTCGAGGTGACCGAAGCATCGTCCTGGACGACCTCCTATTACTGGCCCGGTGCCGGACGCAACATCCGTTTCTTCGCTTACGCGCCCTATGGCGGCCAGGGGATCGTTCTTTCGGATAAGACGTCGGCCGGTACTCCGTCGATCACCTATACGGTCCCGACAGCCGTCGCCGACCAGCAGGATTTGCTGGTCGCTGCTACCTCCGGGATGGCCGGCAATACCGCTGCGGCGGCTCCGTTGAGTTTCGCTCACGCGCTCACTGCCGTACGCTTCACTACGGGCGACGATATGATGTCCGGGCGCATTACGAAAATCACGCTCAAGGGCGTTTACGGTTCCGGTTCGCATACGATGGGTTCCGATTCGTGGAATGGTTACGGCGCTACGACAGACTTTTCGCAGACACTTGCGGCTACTGTGGACGGGTCTGCGGACCAGGAGATCACTCCTGTCGCAGCGACCTTCATGATGTTGCCGCAGACGCTTCCGTCGGGCGCTTCGATCGAGGTCGTCTATACGGACGACCTGACTTCGACACAACGAACTTTAACCGCCTCTATCGCAGGCAGCCAATGGCCGATGGGCAGAACCGTCACTTACCGGATTTCGACGTCGAGCATCGTAATCACTCCGACTTTTACCGTGATGGCTCCGGCCGATTTTACCTATGCCGGAGGCAGCGAAAATTATTCGGTGACCAGCTATGCCGCCGTTTCCCGTCCGGGCGATGCTACGCGAACCGTTCCGGTGGCCTGGACCGCCGAATTTGTCGAGGATGACGGCAGCGGGGGCTACAACGTGATCGCCCGTCCGGAATGGCTCACAGCTTTTACCGCGAGCGGCAACGGCGGTACGTCGGCCACGTCGTTCTCGGCTACGATTGCGGCTCAAACGGGTGTCACTTCCAATTCGCATAACGAAACTTTGAAAATGGCAGCTTCTGTCAGCGGCACGTACGATCTTTCGACCTCCGGTGGCACGACCGCGATGCGGACCGCCAACTGTTACGTCATCAACGCCCCGGGACAGTACTCCCTGCCGTTGGTCTATGGTAACGCTATCAAGGACGGCGGTACGAACGCTTCGGCCTACACTTCGCAGTCCAGCGGAACATACGTATTGAAGACCTTCGTAAACCATCTCGATGCGGCTATCACCGATCCCTATATCTATAACAATGCGGGGTGTACGCCCCTGGATGCCGTACTCGTTTGGCAGGACGAGGAAAATCTGGTGACGAATGTCCGGCTTTCGTCCGACAAGCACAGCCTGACCTTCGACGTGCCGCAAGCGACGATCAAGCAGGGCAACGCTATCGTGGCCGTGCGTGACACGGACAGCCGTATCATGTGGAGCTGGCATATCTGGGTGACGGACTACGAGCTGGGCAGCGATGTCAGGACCGTGACCAACTACCAGGGTATAGCGTATAAAATGATGCCGGTCAATATCGGCTGGTGCGATGCGGAAACCACCACCTACGACGCCCGCAGCGTGAAGGTTCGCTTCACGCAGGCGGAGACCGGTGCCATGCAGGTCATAACGCTCACCCAGGCATCGCATTCGGTCGTAAATTTCGGTAACCAGCCTTATTTCCAGTTCGGACGCAAGGACCCGATGTTGGCCGGTATTCGCAACGCTTCCGGCTCCACAGTCGATAAGGGCTGCTATTCCGACGGCTATGCGTTCGACAAATCGGGAACCGGCAAGGTCGCCATCGGCGTTTCCATCCAGCATCCGCATATATTAATTACGGCAGTTCATCGATCTACGATTGGTGCGCCACGTCCTATTCCAATCTTTGGAGCGGCGACAATACGGTGACGACGGCTAACGACAATGCGGTGGTTAAGACGATTTACGATCCTTCGCCCGTCGGCTACCATCTGCCTTCGTCGAACGCCTTTACGGGCTTTACGTATAACGGCAGCAATGTTTTCGGGTCTTCTTACTTCGGCTCCCGATTCAATTCGCCCTATACCTCCACCACCGATTTTACCGATAATTTCGGTTGGGAGTTTTATTGTAACAAGATGACGGGCGAGGGGAGCTACGACACTGCGGGCGGTACGATCTTCTTTCCGGCTTCGGGCTATCGCAGCTACTCGGCGGGCACGGTGAACAACGTCGGCAGCCTCGGCTACTTCTGGTCGGCCGTGCCGTACTCGACGAGCTACGGCCGTAGCCTGAGCTTCCGCTCGTCGTACATCTACCCGCTGAGCATCAACTACCGCTCCGACGGCTTCGTGGTGCGTCCCGTCCAAGAATAGGCGCGAAGCGACCATCCGATTCATTGGATTGATTGGATTTATTCCCTGCGGCTTGCAGCCGCAGGGTTTTATCCTTCGGATCACGCTGCACCGCAGCAATATCACCTTTCTGCATGGGTTTACGATTGTGGAAAAACGGACGTTTCGGGGAGATGCTCCGATTTTGAAGATATGAAATGACGGGAAATCCGGACAGACCGGCTTTGCGGAGGCGCATCGATGCAGGCCGGCTCTTTTCGGGTTTCTTATTAAATCCCAGCGGTATCCGCCGGGATTTTCTTATGCAGGACGATGGGATCAAACAGGTGGGCCTTAAAATAATTCATATTATCGCTATTTGAATACCAATAGATAAATTACGCGATTCTTCTCAATAGAAATTTTTTGTAAGTTAAAATTTTCTTACATTTGTGATATAAAGATATGGATATTCAAATAGACTATACTTCAAAATTCATTTTTAGAATGATCCACTATTCCAATTTGGAATTCATTCTAAAACATGGATTGTACACTAAGAATAGTCGTATGAAAGATCCTGAATATATCAATATCGGGGATATTCAGTTAATCGAACAGCGACAAAATTTTCATGTTCGAATTGATCCTCCGGGCGGGGATTTAGGGGATTATATTCCGTTTTATTTCGGAGGCCATTCTCCGATGTTATTGAATATTAAAACAGGGTATCGGGGTATCCGAAAAAGACCGCAGGACGAATTGATTTATATCGTTTGTCGTATTAAGGATATTGTTGCGCAATGTCCTGCATGGTGCTTTACCGATGGACATGCAAAGAATAAACTTACTGAATTTTATAATGACATCAAGGATTTGACCCATGTGGATTGGGAAGTCGTCTGCACGCAATTTTGGGGGAATGATGAAGCCAATATGGATCGGATGCGGAGAAAACAGGCCGAATTTTTGGTGAAAGACTGTGTGCCGGTTTCGTGTGTCGCCGGAATTATTGTCAAAACGGCAGACCGTGAAGCATATGTAAAAACAATTTTATCTCGTTTATCCATTGAGATACCGATATACGTTGATAGCAAAAATAACTATTTTTATCCATGATACATTATGTGACAGGTAATTTGTTGGCTGCTTCCGACGAAGCTTTGATCAATACCGTTAATACCGTTGGTGTTATGGGTAAAGGAATCGCCTTGCAATTCAAGGATAGGTATCCTTATAATTTTCAAGTATATCAACAAGCGTGTAAAGAGGGCAGCATTTTCCCAGGCAAATTGTTGGTAACACGAGACAGTAACCTTTCGACCGATTCTAAATGGATAATTAATTTCCCGACGAAAAAGGACTGGAAGCATCGTTCCAAATATGAATATATTGAAGAAGGACTGAAAGATTTGGTGCGGGTTCTTGATCAATATAGGATAAAAAGTATCGCTATTCCTCCTCTTGGATGCGGCAACGGTGGATTGGATTGGAGCAAGGTGAAAGAGTTGATGGAAAAGTATCTCGGGGAATTAAATGTGGATATTCATATCTATCAGCCGAACGAAGCCGTCAGCGAATTGTTGAAGCAGGAAACGAATTGTCGGGAGGCAAAATTAACTCCGGCGAGAGCCATGTTGCTGTACGCTCTGTTTTATTATGAATCGTTAGGAGAAAACAGCAGTTTATTCGTCGCAAATAAATTAGCATATTTTATGCAATTGCTGGGTGAACCTTCATTTGGCAAACTGAAATTCGTTGCAGGACATTATGGCCCCTATTGCACTCAGGTCGGATATATTCTGCACGACATTAACGGGAAATATATCAAAGGTCTCGAACAGATGAAGATCGGAGCTTTCGATTCTTTGGAGTTGCAATATAGCACGATGAAGGAAGTTAGCGAATATGTGAAAACAAAGTTGAAGTCGGAACAGGTTGATCGTTTGAAATTATTGATAAAATTGATCTCTGGATTTCAATCGGCTTTGTCTCTGGAAATTCTCGCGTCTGTTGCGTATGTTCGGAAAGAAAATACTTATATTGACTTGGCGCAAACCATTACACAGATTCAAAATTGGTCTCCTCGAAAAAAACATTTGTTCAAAGAGAAGTATATTCAAATAGCTTATTCTTATTTAGAAGATTTTTCCAAAGGACGAGATTGTCTATTTAGGACTGTAAAGTAAAATAGCAAATTGACGTTTATGAATAAAGAATCCCGATAAGTATTTATCGGGATTCTTTTACTTGGTTTGTCCGATAATCTTTTAGCTGCAATGCACTCTATGCTCATAATTTTTCATAGTATTGCGGCCAACTTCCGAATCTGTTGCAATCGAGCCGTCAGTTTACTGTCTTTGCGAGCTGTTTGCATATTGTATCGAGTCTGCATATTGGTAAGCATTTCGGCTTCGATTCCCAATGCAGCCTCGAAATACAAGGCCATAGTTTCGGTTACAGGGCGTTTCGCGTTCAGAATTTCATTGAGCATCGTATAGGAAATACCTATCTGTTCGGCCAATTTTTTCTGCGAGATGCCTCTGTATTCGATCTCCTCCTTCAGTATTTCTCCCGGATGCGTAGGAGTGTATGGATAACCTAAATTTCCCATAGCAATTATTTATAGTGGTTCGACAACTCAATAATATTGCAAATCGTTATTTGCTCTTTCCCGTCGGCTTCGTGCGAAACCAAAAATTCAATCCGATACTGGTCATTCACTCTGATTGAGGAAATACCTTCTTTATTTCCAGTCAGTACCTCGTACCCCAATGAATGTAACTGATAAAGAGCTTCGATACAACTTGCATCGTTAAGAATATCTATACGTTGCTTGTAGCGTTTAACTATTGTCGGTTGGTAACGGTGTTTTCTATCTTTACACTTTCCTTCGTAGTATAATTCCGATAGATACTCTTTTTGGAATTTTACAATCATTATTGCTGATTTTTACATTGCAAAGATAGTGCTTATTTTCAAAAATTCGCTAAAAAAGTGAATTTATTTTTGGCAGATATGTTAATTGGCATCCATATACCGTTGCATCATGGCCATAGCGTTCGGGTCGGCGTTCTGTTGTGCCGCCTGTTGCAACTGCGTAAGGGCTTCGGGGTCGATTTGACCGGCTGCGGCCTGTTCGTTGAAAG
>ULVM01051616.1_pt1 | contig 10452 bp, 6 predicted proteins | sample 1959451 | NCBI WGS metagenome assembly ULVM01 (sample SAMEA4835786, study PRJEB28245) | human gut metagenome | biome: gut microbiome; material: fecal sample | place: Denmark | collected 2008
AGAAGGTCGCTCCCACGGACCACCTGTGTCACGCCCGCCTGCGCATCGTCGGTCACAACCGCCAGCTGATAGGCATAGACGCCGTCTGCGCGCCGGACGATAAAATCACCGCATGCGCGCGCCAGATTCTGCGTATACGCCCCCTGCAGACCATCGGTAAAGGAAACGTCCTCGTCCGGAACTGCCACGCGCCAGCACGGCGTTTTCGTTTTTGCCGCGCGCTGGGCATCTGTCAGATTCCGGCAGGTTCCGGCATACAGCAGCGTCCCGTCCGAGGCATGGGGCGCAGACGCCGCGTGCAGTTCCACGCGCGAGCAGTAGCAAGGGTAGACGAGGTTCTTTTCTTCCAGCCGCGAGAACATCCCGCGGTATGCCTCCGACCGCAGACTCTGCGGCGTCTGTTCCTCGTCCCAGGTAAGACCCAGCCACTCGAGATCGCGCTTGAGCTGGTCTGCATATTCCCGTCTGCACCGGTCCGGGTCCAGATCCTCGATGCGAAGCACGAGCTTTCCGCCGCAGCTTCGGATCGACAGCCACGCAAGCATTGCCGAAAATACGTTTCCCAGATGCATTCTGCCGCTGGGGCTTGGCGCAAAGCGCCCGATTTGTTCCATTGCGATCCTCCTTTCTGTCCCCCGCACCTTGCTGCCGGTACGGAGCATCGGGCGCTGCTGCATCGCAAGACTATGCAAAAATGCCCAGGCGCTCTGGTGTGCGCGTGGGCATGGGCATTGCTGCTTATAAGGCGAATTGCTGTCGGTATTCCTCGTAATAGCGCTCGTATGCCGCCGATTTCATCGCCTTGACGCTGCTGAGGTACTCATGCGTATCAAAAGAGTCCGCCTCCAGCTCGATCATGGCAACGGCAATGTTCGAGCAGTGGTCCGCCACACGCTCGTAGTTGGTGAGCAGGTCGTTGAACACAAAGCCCTGGCTGAGCGTACATGTACCTTTCTGCAGCCGGTCGACATGGTGCAGCTTCATTTCGTCGCACAGCGCGTCGATGAGCTCTTCCAGCGGCTCGACACGCTTCGCAAGCTCCAGATCCTCGATGATAAACGCACGGATGGCGTTGTGCAGAATTTCGCGCAGTGCGCTCGTCAGCACCGAAAGCTCATGGCGCGCGTCGCCGGAGAATGTAATCCCCTTCTGGCTGATTTCCTGCGCCGCCTCGGCAACGTTGAGCGCATGGTCGGAAATTCGCTCAAAATCGGAGATCGTATGCAAAAACTTCGACACGTCCGCGCTCTGGCGGCTCGACAGCTCGCGTCCGGTGAGCTTTACAAGATACGTGCCCAGAATATCCTCGTAGCGGTCGATGACGCCCTCCATGCGCTGGACCTCGGCAAAATCCTCGTCCGTATAGTTACTCAGCAGCGCCAGCGCGCCCGAGAAGTTCAGCTCGGCGTCCGCCGCCATAGAGTTGATGGTAATGCGGCTCTGCTCGATGGCAAGCGCCGGGTGCTGCAGGAAGCGCTCCTCGAGATGCATCGCGGCAGGCTCGTTTGCAGGCTTCTGGTCGCCCTTGTCCTTGACCAGAGCGTTGACAACCGCCTCAATGACATCAGTGAACGGCAGCAGAATCACGACCTTCACGAACCGGAAGAGCGTGTTGACGAAGGCGATCGAGACGCTCGTCATCGGCATATTCAGAAAGGAAAACCGGAACACGGCGTTTGCCAGATAAAATGCCGCCGCCCAGAACACGACGCCTGCCACCTCGACGACGAGGTAGACCATTGCCGTGCGCTTGCCGTTGACATTCGCGCCGACCGCAGACAGAAGCACCGGCATCGCCGCGCCGATGGCAATGCCCATGATGATGGGAAGGGCAATGGAAAAATCGATCACGCCCGTCGACGCCAGCGCCTGCAGAATACCGACCGCCGCCGACGCGCTCTGCAGCACGCAGGTAAAGAACGTGCCGAACAGGATGCCGAGAAGCGGATTGGAGAACGAGGTCAGAATGCGCAGAAATACCGGCTCGTCACGCAGCGGCGAGACTGCCGCCGACATGGTCGACATGCCGAACATTAAAACGGCAAAGCCCATGAGAATATCACCGACGTGCTGCTTGGTCTGGTTTTTGGAGAACATGCGAAGCAGAATGCCTGCAACAGAGATAATGCCCGTGAGCGTCGCCGTGGAAAACAGGTCCACCCAGCCGCCGCCTCCGCCGAGGTCCGACAGACAGATGATCCAGCCCGTGATGCTGGTGCCGAGAATGGCGCCCATGACGATGCTGATTGCCTGGCGCACGCGCATCATGCCGGAGTTGACAAAGCCGACGACCATCACGCTTGTCGCCGACGACGACTGAATGACCGCCGTCACCGCCGTGCCGAGCAGAAAGCCCTTGAGGGGCTTGCCGGTCAGCTGATATAAAATCACCTCGAGCTTGTTGCCCGCAACCTTTTTCAGCCCATCTCCCATCAGCGACATGCCGAACAGGAACAGCGCGATGCCGCTGAGCAGGGAAATCAAATTCGAAATACTCATGTCTGGCTCCATATCCATAGAATCACGAATTTAATATAAGCGCCTTACGTTAAATGTTTCAGCAGTTGAATGTTAAATCTATGTTAAATCTTCGCTTTTCCATGGATTTTATGCGAATTCTACGTTAAACTTTGACACAGAAACAACGAAGCGGGAGGAACCGGCGTGATTTATTTTCTGGAAGACGACGACAGCATCCGAAAGCTTGTGATTTACGGGCTGGAAAGCCAGGGCTTTGAGGCGGAGGGCTTTTCCCTGCCGTCTGCGTTCTGGCGGGCAATGGAGCAGAAGGCGGCGGAACTGGTGCTGCTGGACATCATGCTCCCGGAGGAAGACGGTCTGCAGATTTTAAAAAAGCTGCGCGCCGCACCGGAGACGAGGCGGCTGCCTGTAATTCTGCTCACGGCGAAAAACTCGGAGTTTGACCGGGTGATCGGGCTGGACAACGGCGCGGACGATTTTATTTCCAAGCCGTTCAGCATGCTCGAGCTGATTGCGCGCATCCGCGCCGTTCTGCGGCGCTCGCAGCCCGCACAGTCCGTGCGCGAGTACCGGCTCGGTCCGCTCTACGTCTGCCCCGAGCAGCACATTGTGCGGGTCGACGGGCAGGACGTAACGCTCACCAACAAGGAGTTTGAGCTTCTGTGCCTGCTTCTGGACAATCAGGGGCTCGTCCTCACCCGGCAGGTTCTGATGGACCGCGTCTGGGGCTTTGACGCGGAGCGCGAAAACCGGACGCTGGACGTTCACATCCGCACGCTTCGCGTCAAGCTCGGCGCAGCAGGCAGCCTCATTGAGACGATTCGCGGCGTAGGCTATAAGCTGGGGTCCGGCACATGACGGGAAAAATCCTGCGCATTTCGTATCTGGTCGCCATCTCGGCGCTGCTGGCAAGCGCGCTGCTGTTTTTCGGCGTCATGTACCGCGACTATGAAGACGGCGCGTTTGCCAGGCTGCGCGCAGAAGCGGCGGCGATCGCTCAGGGCTTGGGCGCCGCGGGCAGCGATTATTTTGACAGCTTCGCGCCGGACGACCGCGTGACGTGGATTGCTGCAAGCGGCACCGTTCTTTATGACAGCGCCGCACCGGCGCAGCTTCTGGAAAGCCACGCGGACCGCGAAGAGATCGATCACGCGCTGCAAACCGGCGAGGCACAGACCTCGCGCTATTCCAAGACGCTTTTGCAGCGCACGTTTTATTATGCAAAGCTTCTGGAGGACGGGACCGTTCTGCGTGTTTCGTGCACGCAGAATTCGCTCCCTGCGATGATTCTTATGCTGCTCACGCCGTTTTTGTGGGTGGCGACGCTGGTGCTGATTCTCTGCGGCGTGCTGTCTTACCGGCTGGCGCGGCAGATCACGAAGCCCCTCAACGCCATCAATCCTGACAATCCTGCGCCGCTGCCGAGCTATCCGGAGCTGACGCCGCTGTTTGACAAGCTGCGCGAACAGAACCGCACCATCGGCAAGCAGATGAACGAGCTGCAGCTGCGCCAGCGCGAGTTTACCGCAATCACGGAAAACATGCGCGAGGGCTTTCTGCTGGTCGACTGCAAGATGCATGTGCTCTCCAGCAACCACAGCGCGCTTGAGGTTCTGGGCAGGCGGGAATTAAAGCCCGGCTGTCTGTTATACGACGCCGAATGCAGTCAGGAAATATTCGACGCCGTGGATACCGCGCTCTCCGGCTCGCACGCAGAGCTGCTTCTCACCATCGACGAGACGAGCTGGCAGGTGCTTGCAAACCCCGTCGTCGCCTCCGGGCAGGTGGCAGGCGCGGTGGTTCTGTTCATGGACGTCACCGAGCGCGAGCAGAGAGAGCGCCTGCGCCGCGAGTTTTCCGCGAACGTGTCGCACGAGCTCAAAACGCCGCTCACCTCCATCTCCGGCTTTGCAGAGCTGATGAAGGAGGGTCTGGTGCCGCCGGAGAAAATCCCGGAGTTTTCGGGCGATATCTATAAGGAGAGCCTGCGGCTGATCGGTCTGGTCAACGACATCATCCAGCTTTCCAGACTGGACGAAAACAGCACGCAGTTCCAGCGCGCGCCGGTCGATCTCTATGATCTTTGCGCGCAGAGTCTCGAGCGGCTCTCCACCGTCGCCGCACGGCAGTCGGTGACGCTGGCGCTGACCGGAGAGCATGCGGAAATTATAGGCGTGGAGCAGCTGCTCAAGGAAATGATCTATAATCTGCTCGACAACGCGATCAAATATAACGTTCCCGGCGGCAGCGTCACGGCATCTGTCCGCAAAAGCGCCGGGCGGACGATTCTGAGCGTCGCGGATACCGGTATCGGCATTCCCTATGCCCACCAACCGCGTGTGTTTGAGCGGTTCTACCGCGTCGACAAAAGCCACTCGAAGGAGGTCGGCGGCACGGGACTGGGGCTTTCCATCGTCCGCCACGCCGCGCAGTACCACGGCGCAAGACTCGAGCTGAAAAGCCAGCCCGGCAAGGGCACCACGATCACCGTCACATTTTAAGCAGATCAGGTCCGGCAGAATCTGCCGGACCTGATCTGCTTGACATTTTGATCTACATGCTGTAAACTCAAGATAGTCTACAGCATGTAAACCGTCCATATGTCACGAAAAGGAGGCAATCTTTATGGCAGAAACCTCGCTCGGCGCTGCAGAACTGCGCTTTGCCGAGCTGATCTGGGCGAACGCGCCTGTTTCCTCGGGCGCGCTGGTCGGGCTTGCAAACGAGGCGCTCGGCTGGAAAAAATCGACGACGTATACGGTCCTGCGCCGTCTGTGCGAAAAGGGTCTTTTTGAAAACGACGGCGGCACGGTGCGCGCGCTTTTGTCGCGGGAGGACTACCTCGCACGCGAGAGCCGGAGCTTTGTCGAGCAGTCGTTCGGCGGCTCGCTTCCGGCGTTTCTTGCCGCGTTCACCCGGGGAAAGACGCTCACACGCGAGCAGCAGGACACGCTGCAAGCGCTCATCGACGAGGCAAGGAGGGCGCTATGAGCGAATTTTTCAAGGGCTTTTTGTCGCGCGAAATTGTCTCGCTCACCGTAATGCTGGCGGTTTTGCTGGCGCGGCTCCTGTTCCGGCGCGCGCCGAAGCGGCTGACCGTCGCTTTGTGGGCGGTCGTCTGCTTCCGGCTTCTGTGCCCCGTATCCATCGACGCGCCCGTGTCTCTGGTACCGAAGGCGGCAGAGCAGGCGGCAAACGCAGTGGAAGACCTGCCGGCATCCGACGAACTTGCCACTCTGCGCCAGAGATCTCGCTCTCATTATATTGTGAATCACAATGACCGGGCGCTGACCGCGCGGCAGTGGGGCAGCCTCGCGTTCGATCTTCTGCCGTATCTCTGGGTCATCGGCGCGGCGGCGCTTTTTCTGGCGCAGCTTCTGAAGCTCTATCGCCTGCGAAAAAAGCTTCGGGACGCAGTGGAAATTTCGCCCGGTGTGTATGTCTCAGATAAGCTCTCCGGCGCGTTCGTCCTCGGCCTGTTCCGGCCGGACATTTACCTTCCCGAAGGGCTCGGCGAGGCACAGCGGCGGTTCGTTCTGCTGCACGAACGGACGCACATTAAAAGGCTGGACCACGTGTGGAAGCTGCTGGCTTATTTCTGTTTGTGTCTTCATTGGTTCGACCCGCTCGTCTGGCTTTGCTTCGCGCTTTTCTGCCGCGATGTGGAGCTGGCGTGCGACGAGACGGTCACGGCGGTGCTTTCCGGCGAGGAGCGGTGCGATTACGCCGAGACGCTTCTTCGCCTCTCGGGGCAGCCTCCCCTCTTCCCGCTTCCGGCGTTCAGCGAACCCGAGCCCGCGACGCGCATCAAACGGGTCTTAAGCTGGAAAAAGCCCGCGAAGATCGTCTGCGCGGCGGTTCTGGTTCTCGCAGTCGTTCTTGGCATTGGACTGCTCGTGAATCCCTATCCCAAGGACGCGATCTTTGGCCAGCGATATGTGGTCAACAAGCTGCTCCATGCCGCGCCGCAGTTTGACTATGGCTTCCCCAAAACCGTCAGGTCCGGCGATTACCCCGCCTTCGCGCTCTCTTCGGACCATCACATTTACAGAAGCGACCGCGGCACGGATTTTCTGGCGTGCGGGTACGAGCTTGAGGAGGTCTCCGTCTCATACGATCAGCTGCTCCGGCTTCTTCTGAAAGACAGCGGCGTAGCATACAGCGACGCGACGGAGGCGCTCTCGCGCGTCAGAACCTGCTGGGTCACGCAGAGAATGGAGGACGGGTATCCTTTTTACCTCGTCATGCAGGCAGGAGAACAGGTCTATCTCATCGTCGGCTACGGGAAATGGGGCACGGAAGAAGCTGGCGTCCGGTGGTTCTTTTCGCTCCAGCGCGACGAGCTGAGATCCAGCTATCAGGAGCTTACCGCAAAGATCGAAAATACCGGTACGAACCCCGAGGAAAACGATATCCAGATCTACGGCATCTGTATGGGCGAAGAAAACCCCGATCTTCTGGCCGTCGCCTTTGAAGGTGTGCGCAATGGGCACGAGATGGACGGCGTTGCCGTCTTCCGGGATAACGGCGACCTCTTCGGCTATACGCTGCTCTCCATCCGCGAAGATGCGTCCGGCGCACCGCTTCTGTACGAGACGCGGTATAGGCAGGAATTTGAGACGCCGTTCACGCTCATCGCCGTACATCGTGACGAAATCGCACGGGTACGCGCCAGCTGGAACGGCGTGGAGCTTTCCAGACTTGTGGTGCAGTGTCCGTCGCTGGTGCTCCTCGAATGGCCGAAGGTGTTTTCCAGAGAATCCTCGGACAGCCGCCCCGATGTCCGCTTCTACGACGCCGACGGGAACGAGGTTCCGTGTGATTAGACAAAAATCCCCCGCTGTTTTTGCTGTATTTCACAAAAGCGGCGGGGATTTTACGCGGGTTAACAAAACGCGCAAACATTTGACATAGATTTTACAATCGCCGGGACGCAGATTTTACGAAGCGGCGGTATGATACCTCCTGTAAAAACGAGATCTGAGATTTGTAAGAAAAAGAGGAAGGTATCATCCATGAGTTTCTTTGACGTTCTGAATTTAATCGGCGGCTTGAGTCTGTTTTTATTCGGCATGCACGTGATGGGCACGGCGCTGGAAAAGCGGGCGGGCGGTCATCTCAAGGCGCTGCTCGGAAAGCTGACGGGCAGCAAGCTCGCAGGCTTTTTGACCGGTCTCGGCGTGACGGCGGTCATCCAGTCGTCGTCTGCGACGACGGTCATGGTTGTGGGCTTTGTAAACTCCGGTCTTATGACGCTCAAGCAGGCAATCCACGTAATCATGGGCGCAAACGTCGGCACGACGGTCACAGCGTGGCTCTTGAGCTTAGCCGGTCTCGACGGGTCGAGTCTTTTCATCCAGCTGCTCAAGCCCTCGTCGTTTACCCCGGTTCTCGCGCTGGTCGGCATCGTTCTCATCATGGCAGGCAAGGAGCGCCAGAAGGACACCGGCTCGATTCTGCTCGGCTTTGCCGTCTTGATGTACGGCATGGAGGCAATGAGCGGCGCAGTTTCCCCGCTGCGCACAAGCGAAAGCTTCCGGAGTCTGCTGCTTCTGTTCTCGAACCCGATTCTCGGCGTGCTTGCAGGCGCGGTGTTTACGGCAATTATCCAGTCGTCTTCCGCCTCCGTCGGCGTCTTACAGGCGCTTGCGAGTACGGGCGCCATTACGATGGCGTCGGCAATTCCGATCATCATGGGTCAGAACATCGGCACCTGCGTGACCGCGATGCTCTCTTCCATCGGCGCAAACACGAACGCAAAGCGCGCCGCCGTGGTCCACTTAAGCTTCAACATCATCGGTACGGCAGTGATGCTCGTTGTCTTCTGCGCGGTGCGCGCAATGCTTCAGCCCGCATTTTTGTCCCTTCCTGCCACGGCAGCGACCATTGCCGTTGCGCATTCGCTCTTTAACATCGTCTGCACGGCAATCCTGATGCCCGCAAGCGGACTGCTGGAGAAGCTCTCGATCGCGCTGGTGCCGGACAAGCCCACACACCACGCGGATGGTCCGATGCTCGACGAGCGTCTGCTGGCAACGCCTGCCATTGCCGTGGAGCGCTGCCGTGTGGTTGCGCTCGACATGGCGCAGGAAGCCTCGGACGCGCTGAACCTCTCCATCGAATCTCTCACGGACGCCTCGCCCGCGCTGGGTGAAAAAATCCGCGCGCTCGAAGACAGCACCGACCGCTACGAAGACACGCTCGGCACCTATCTTCTCACGCTGGCGCAGCGCCCCATGACCGCGAACGACTCCGACGAGTCCGGACGTCTTCTGCACCTGATCAGCGACTTTGAACGCATCGCGGACCACGCGGTCAACATTCTCGAGTCTGCCGAGGAGCTGCACGCCAAGAAAATCACCCTCCCTGCCGACGCGCAGCAGGAATTGACGACGCTCGAGCACGCCGTGCAGGAAATCATCCATCTGAGTCTCACCGCCTTCCGGACCGGAGACCTGTCCGCGGCAAGCCGCGTCGAACCGCTTGAGCAGGTCATTGACGGTCTGAAGGACCAGCTGCGCACGCGCCAGATCGCGCGGCTTCAGAAAGGCGCGTGCAGTCTGGAAACCGGCTTCATCTGGACGGACCTGCTCACAAACTTCGAGCGTGTGGCAGACCACTGCTCCAACATTGCCGGCTGCATGCTCGAAACGCAGCACAAGAGTCTGGACCTGCATGAATACCTCGACGGCGTCAAGCAGAGCGCACCGGAGTTCCGCCGCGACTACGAAGCCTACAGCCAGCAGTATGCACTGGTCTGACGCTCCTTCCTGCATACAGCAAACGGACCGCCGGGTTTCCGGCGGTCCGTCTTTTTTCTGTTACAGCTTTCCGTGCTTATAGTCGCGGATGGCAGTTAAAAAATCGTCTCCGTAGCGGCACGCCTTCACCTCGCCGATACCGGACACGTCCAGCAGCGCGTCCATCGTCTCGGGCGCTTTTTCCGCCATATCCAGAAGCGCAGAGTTGGAGCAGACGATATACGCCGGAACGTTTTCCCGCTGCGCAATGTGCATGCGCGTCTCGCGCAGGACGGAAAACAGATCGTCCGCCGCGGGCATCTGCGCAGATGCCTTCTTCCCGCTCTTTTTTGCAGCCAGTTTCGGCTCGTTCTCTTCCCGCACGGGCATAAGCAGCTGCTTGCCCCGGAATAAAACATCTGCGGCATGCACGCCCGGTTCGAGCGTGTGATGCTCGGGGTCTGTAAAGAGATACCCGTTTTCCTCCAGAAAATCGCACAGCGCGTTGAGCTCCCGCGCCTTATCCTGCATGAGGTTGTAGGTAGACAGCTTGTCCAGTCCCAGCTCCAGCACGCGCGCGTCCCGGCTGCCGCGCAGCACGCGCACAATGAGCGTCCGCCCGACAAAATAGCCGAGCTTTTCATGCACGCGGTACACGCAGGAAAGCACCATCTGCGCCGGAACCGTCACGTCCCGCATGCGGAAGACCGTTTTGCAGTTGCCGCAGCAGCCGCAGCTTTCGGGGTGGCTCTGCCCGAAATACGAAAGAATGTAGCCGCGCAGGCAGGCGCTGGTCTTGCAGTAGCCGGTCATGTCGCGCAGCCGCTTTTCATCTGCCTGCCGCACCTGCGAGAGCACATCCGCGGGCAGATCCTCATTGCCGCCGTTTTCGATCAGGAATTTTGCCGTCTGCACATCGCCGGGCGCGTACAGCAGGATACACTCGCCGGGGCTCCCGTCGCGCCCGGCGCGTCCTGCCTCCTGATAATACGCCTCCAACGATTTTGGCATATTGTAATGAATGACAAAGCTGACGTTGGATTTGTCGATGCCCATGCCGAAGGCGTTTGTCGCGACCATGACGCTCTTCCGGTCAAAGCGGAAATCGTCCTGATTTTCGCGCCGTTCTTCCTCGGAAAGCCCTGCATGGTAGCGCGTGGCGGCAATGCCGCGGTCGCACAGAAACTCGCACACCCGCTCGACGCCTGCGCGCGTGGCGCAGTAGACGATA
>ULVM01061429.1_pt1 | contig 10310 bp, 4 predicted proteins | sample 1959451 | NCBI WGS metagenome assembly ULVM01 (sample SAMEA4835786, study PRJEB28245) | human gut metagenome | biome: gut microbiome; material: fecal sample | place: Denmark | collected 2008
GTTAGCAATATACCAGGATATTATGAAACTTTAGTTAGTAAATATAAAGAATTACCAGAAGATTCAGTGCTAAAAAATGATATTATAAAAGATAAAATGACAGAATTATCAAATATAGACATGAAGCAATTTTTAAGCATAAACAATGAAAAAATAATAGAATATGTAAAAAATATTATAAACATATTCTCAGGAATTTTTGATGTATTTGTATCAATAATAGTTTCAGTATATATATTGTTACAAAGAACAACAATTATGAGATTTTTAAGAAGATTTGCAAGAGCGATGTTTAAAAAGAATACATATGAAGCAGTAAATAAATATTTCACAAAAGCAAATGAAGTTTTCTTTACATTCATATCAAGCCAATTGTTAGATGCGGTGATAGTTGGAATTTTAACAACAGTTGCAATGCTAATAATAAAGGTAAAATATGCACCTTTAATAGGTTTTACAATTGGATTATTTAATATGATTCCATATATAGGTGCAATTGTAGCAGTTGGAATAGGGATTTTGATTACATTTATAACAGGCGGGTTCGGAAAGGCTATTGCTATGGCTCTTGTTGTTATAATTTTACAACAAATTGATGCAAATATTATAAATCCTAAAATAATAGGAGTTTCTTTGGAAGTTAGTCCATTACTTGTTATATTCTCTGTAACAGTCGGTGGAGCATATTTTGGTATAATGGGTATGTTTTTAGGTGTACCAATTGCAGTTGTTATAAAAACGATTTTAAATGATTGGATTGAAAACAAAAATAAATTTAGAGATGAACAAGAAAAATTAATAGAAAAAAATGAATAAAATTGTAAAAAAATGAATAATACCATATAAGTTCTAAAAAGTAATAATTGGAATTGATTTTTTGGAACTTATATGGTATTTATTTTTTATTTATTTTTCTTTTTTCTAACTAAAACAGAAATAATTATTGCAACTAATATAACTGCAATAATTGCAATTAATCCAGGCCAACCTAAAATAGCAACAAATTTGCTACCTAAAGACATAATAATTCCAGCAAGAATTACACCTAGGGCAACAGCACTTACGCTAGTTTTAAAATCCAAATTTAAGAAACTAGCAGCTAATGTTCCAGTCCAAGCACCTGTTCCGGGAAGTGGTATACCAACAAAAAGTAATAATGCAAAGAAAATACCCTTATTTCCTGCAGTTTCTTTTAATTTTTTTCCACCTTTTTCTCCTTTTTCTAAACACCATGTAAAAAATCTTCCAATAATCTTTTTATCTTTTCCCCATTCAAGAACTTTTCTTGCAAATAAGTAAATAATAGGAACTGGCAACATATTAAATATAATTGCTATTGGATAGTATAAAAATATATTTAAACCTAAGCCTTCTGCAATTGGTATGGCTCCTCTTAGTTCTACTATCGGCACCATACTTACAAATGCTACTATTATGTATTTTACAATAAGTGGTAAACTTGACATTTAGTTTTCTCCTTTCAATTTTCGAAATTGTTATTATTAAACATTAAGTATTTTACTATAGAATATAAAAAATGTCTACATATTTTACAAAAAAAGAAATCCCCCTGCAAAAAAACACAGGGGGTGAAGAGGTTTCTATTATTGCTCCAAATCACGAAGAATTCTTTTGCTATAGCCAAATTCTTCTCCATCAATTTGAAACTGGTTTATTCCCTGACTGAATTTCGATTGATATACTAGTGCAGGGGATACGGGCATAGTATCATTGTAATAATTGTTTACTACAATTTTAGCATTTGCTATTGCCCGGTCGGAGCATTCTCCATTTCGGTACTTTTCCTGAGATTCAGGAGCATAACCTCCACTGAAGAATACATCCTTCAATGTATTCGGATAATAATTGGATATCATCCGATTAATGACAACATAGCCAATATATGTTGGCACTTGTCACTTTGTCCGCCACCTTCGGCGTAAATTATTTTAGCAAGTGGATATGTCATATCATAATATGTGTCATCCATACTTGCATAATCGAACCTAACATCTTGCCATCTATCATTATGACTTGCAATTAGGTCCTCTCTCGAAGGTTCAGCGTTACCATGTTGGTATCATTTTTTTCAATTGATACAGTCTTTTCATTGTTAATAGTTACTCCAGCCACTGCAGGTATTTTAATTTCAACGACATTATCTTTAGATTTTGTTGTTTGAATACTATTAGTGGACTTTGCGGTTACTTCACAAGCGTTTTGGTCTGTTAGGCAAACCATTAAACCAGTAAAAAGAATGGTACTTGAAAATAACCGTTTTAAATTTTGTTGCATTTCTGTCTCCTTTTTTATTAGAAACCTCTTAATAGTAATAAATGTGAATAAATTTTTATTACTTTAACTAGTATATCATAATTAACATAAAAAATCAATATTATTTACAATTTTTTCCAAAAAATAAATTTGAAAAATGTCTAAAAAACCTTGACTTCCGTAGATGATTTGTGGTATCATATAAAGTGAATTTATACGAAAAATTTAACATTCAGTAAAATTTAATTCAAAAGAAACAAAATCAAAATACAAAGTTAAAAATTTTAGAAAAGAGGAATTAAATATAACGAAAAATTAAGGGTTATAATTTGAAAAAGCAGGCAAATTATAGAACTTAAAAAAGTAATTATATTCTAAGAAGGACTTTTCTTAAAATCAAATAAAATTCAATTCTAAGTGCCAAAAGCACAATCCTAGAATTACAAACTGCTTCAAAAATTTATAAGGAGTGATTTATTTGAAAATTAGAGACATTCAATACGAAAAAGCTTCAAGAAAAGATTTCGCAAAAGTTGGAGATTTTATCGAAATGCCAAACCTAATCAAAGTACAAAAAGACTCATATGATTGGTTCATCAAAGAAGGATTAGGAGAAGTATTAAAAGACATATCGCCAATAGAAGACTATTCTGGAAATCTGGTTCTTGAATTTTTTGACTACTACATGGAAGACAAAACAAAATATTCAATCGAAGAAGCAAAAGAAAGAGATGCAACATATTCAACAAGACTACACGTAAAAGTTCGTTTAATTAACCGTGAAACAGGAGAAATTAAAGAACAAGAAATTTACTTAGGTGATTTCCCACTTATGACAGATAGTGGAACATTTATTATAAATGGTGCAGAAAGAGTTGTTGTAAGCCAATTAGTACGTTCACCAGGATGTTACTATGCAGATGTATTTGATACAAAAACAGGAAAAAGAACATATACATCAACAGTTATGCCATTAAGAGGTGCATGGCTAGAATATGAAACAGATGGAAATGACATTTTCTATGTACGTGTTGATAGAACAAGAAAAGTACCAGTAACAACACTATTAAGAGCAATTGGATTAGTAACAGATGACCAAATAAGAGATTTATTTGGAAACGAAGAATTAATTGAAGCAACAATTGCAAAAGATCCAATTAAAACTCAAGAAGAAGCGTTAATTGAAATTTACAAAAAATTAAGACCAGGAGAACTTCCTACAGTAGAAGCAGCAAGAAGTTTATTTGATGGATTATTCTATGATAATAGAAGATATGACTTAGCAAAAGTTGGTAGATATAAATTTGACCAAAAATTAAGTTTAGCAACAAGAATTACAGGTAAAGTTGCTTCTAAAGACATAATGGATTCCGAAACAGGTGAAATATTTGTACAAGCTGGAGAAGTAATAACAGAAGAAGTTGCCAAAGATATCCAAAATTCTGGAATTAATATGGTAGAAGTAACAGTTGGAGAAAGAATTGTAAAAGTTATAGGAAATGGAACAGTTGATATCCACGCAGTTTTACCAACATTAGATTTAAGTGAATTAGAAATAAAAGAAAATGTAAATTATCAAGTATTAAAAAATATAATTGATACAACTGACGAGAAAGATTTAGTAAAAACTATAGGTGAAAGAATAGATGAATTAGTACCAAAACATATCACAACAGAAGATATGATAGCATCTATTAGTTATTTATTAGATTTATCACATGGAGTTGGAAAAGTAGATGATATTGACCATTTGGCTAACCGTAGAATTAGATGTGTTGGTGAATTATTACAAAATCAATTCAGAATTGGTTTAACAAGACTTGAAAGAGTTGTAAGAGAAAGAATGACAATTCAAGACTTAGACGTTGTAACACCACAAACATTAATCAACACAAAACCAATAACATCATCAATTAGAGAATTCTTTGGAAGTTCACAATTATCACAATTTATGGACCAAACAAACCCACTTTCAGAATTAACACATAAAAGAAGAATTTCTGCATTAGGACCTGGTGGTCTTACAAGAGAAAGAGCAGGATTCGAGGTTAGAGACGTTCATTATACACACTATGGTAGATTGTGCCCAATTGAATCTCCAGAAGGACCAAACATTGGACTTATTTCAGCACTTTCATCATTTGCTAGCATAAATGAATATGGATTTATTGAAACACCATATAGAAAAATAGATCCAGAAACACATAGAGCAACTGATATTGTTGAATATATGAGTGCAGATGTAGAAGATAATTACATAATTGCCCAAGCATCTGAACCAATGGACGAAAATGGAGAATTCATAAATGAAAGAATAAGAGTTAGATACAGAAATGAAATTATCGAAGTTGAAAAAAACAAAGTTCAATATATGGATGTTTCACCAAAACAATTAGTTTCTGTAGCAGCAGCAATGATTCCATTCTTAGAGCATGATGATGCAAAAAGATCATTAATGGGTTCAAACATGCAAAGACAAGCGGTTCCTCTAATGATATCTGAAAGACCAATAGTTGCAACAGGTATTGAATATAGAGCCGCAAAAGACTCAGGAATATTAATTTTAGCAGAAGATGATGGTGTTATCGAAAGAGTTACAGGTGACGCTATTACAGTTAAATATAATAATGGAAAAACAGTAGTACATAAACTACGTAAATTTAAAAGAACAAATGGTGGTACATGTATCAACCAAAGACCTATAGTTAAAAAAGGCGAAATAGTTAAAAAAGGTGATGCCATTGCTGATGGACCAGCAACAAAAGATGGAGAAATGTCACTTGGTAAAAACTGTTTGGTTGCTTTCTCAACATGGGAAGGTTATAACTACGAGGATGCTATTCTTTTAAATGAAAGACTTGTAAAAGAAGATGTATTCACATCAATACACATTGAAGAATATGATTGTGAATGCCGTGACACAAAATTAGGACCAGAAGAAATAACAAGAGATATTCCAAATGTTGGTGAAGATGTATTAAAAGATCTTGACGAAAACGGAATTATCAGAATTGGTGCTGAAGTTAGACCAGGAGATATCTTGGTTGGTAAAGTTACTCCAAAAGGAGAAACAGAACTAACAGCAGAAGAAAGATTATTAAGAGCTATCTTTGGTGAAAAAGCTAGAGAAGTTAGAGATACATCATTAAGAGTACCTCACGGAGAAGCAGGAACAATAGTAGATGTTAAGATATTTACTAGAGATAATTCAGACGAATTAGGACCTGGTGTAAATCAAATAATCAGATGTTATATTGCAACAAAGAGAAAAATATCAGTTGGTGATAAAATGGCTGGACGTCATGGTAACAAAGGTGTTATTTCAAGAGTATTACCAGAAGAAGATATGCCATTCTTACCAGATGGTACACCAATAGACATTTTACTTAACCCATTAGGACTACCATCACGTATGAACTTAGGACAAATCCTAGAAGTTCACTTAGGTGGAGCCGCTAAAGCATTAGGATGGCATGTATCAACACCAGTATTTGATGGAGCGACACAAGAAGATGTTGAAGAATTGTTACAACAAGCAGGTATGAGCCCAGATGGTAAATCAATTCTATATGATGGTAGAACTGGTGATCCATTTGATAAACCAATTACAGTTGGTGTAATGTACATGTTAAAACTACATCACTTAGTAGATGATAAAATACATGCTCGTTCAACTGGACCATACTCATTAGTTACACAACAACCTCTTGGTGGTAAAGCACAATTTGGTGGTCAACGTTTCGGTGAAATGGAAGTTTGGGCATTAGAGGCATATGGAGCAGCGTATACATTACAAGAAATGTTAACAGTTAAATCTGATGACGTTGTAGGTAGAGTTAAAACATATGAAGCGATTGTTAAAGGTGAAAATATTCCTGAACCAGGAGTTCCAGAAAGCTTTAAAGTTCTTGTTAAAGAATTGCAATCTTTAGGATTAGATGTTCGTCTATATTCAGAAGATAATCAAGAACTTGAGTTAAAAGAAAATATCGAAGATGGTATTGATTTTGACCCAGAAAAAAATAAAGATATTTTGGCTGAAGAGGAAGTTGTTGCAGAAGATGATTTATCTGATGGCTATACAGAGGATGTTAGTGATGATAAGTTGTTAGATGAAGAAGAAATTGAAGATAGTGATGAGCTTTTTGAGGATTTAGATGATGAGGGCGAGGATGAGATCTTCGACGAAGATGAATAGAAAATATAAATAATTTAATAAATTGTAAAAAGAGAAAAGCCGACAGGAAGGAATTGCTCGTGCGGTGGATAGTGCTTTTGCTCTGTTTTATGATTACCCAAAAATATTATTAGGGGGAAATATAGTGGACGAATTAGATATTTTTAATAAAATAAAAATAGGAGTGGCATCAGATGAAAAAATAAGAGAATGGTCAAAAGGTGAAGTTAAAAAACCTGAGACTATCAATTATAGAACATTAAAACCAGAAAAAGATGGTCTATTCTGTGAAAAAATATTTGGACCTACAAAAGACTGGGAATGTCACTGTGGTAAATATAAAAGGGTTAGATATAAAGGAATAGTTTGTGACAGATGTGGTGTTGAAGTCACAAAATCTAAAGTAAGAAGAGAAAGAATGGGACACATTGAGCTTGCTGCACCAGTTGCTCATATTTGGTATTTCAAAGGTATACCAAGTAGAATTGCTTTAATATTAGATGTTTCACCAAGAAACCTAGAAAAAGTTGTATACTTTGCATCTTACATTGTAACAGATAAAGGAACAACAGATTTAGCAAACTGCCAAGTTTTAACAGAAAAAGAATACCATGAAGCAGAAGAAAAATTTGGTAGAGGTTCATTTAAAGCAAGAATGGGAGCAGAGGCTTTAAAAGAATTATTAGAAAAAGTTGATTTAGATAAACTTTCTAAAGAAATTAGAAAAGAATTAGAATTTGCAAGTGAACAAAAGAAAGGTAAACTTGTAAAAAGACTTGATACAGTTGATTCTTTCAGACTTTCTAATACAAGACCTGAATGGATGATAATGTCAGTTGTACCAGTTATTCCACCAGAATTAAGACCTATGGTTCAATTAGATGGTGGTAGATTTGCAACATCTGACCTAAATGACTTATATAGAAGAGTTATAAACAGAAATAACAGATTAAAAAGATTATTAGAATTAGGTGCACCAGAAATAATTGTAAGAAACGAAAAACGTATGTTACAAGAATCTGTTGATGCTTTAATTGATAATAGTAGAAGAGGTAGACCTGTAACAGGTGCAGGAAATAGACCTTTAAAATCATTATCTGATATGTTAAAAGGAAAACAAGGTAGATTCCGTCAAAACTTATTAGGTAAGAGGGTTGACTATTCTGGACGTTCAGTTATAGTTGTTGGACCAGAACTTAAAATTTATCAATGTGGACTTCCAAAAGAAATGGCAGTAGAATTATTCAAACCATTTGTTATGAAAGAATTAGTTGGTAGAGGAATAGCACAAAATATCAAAAGTGCAAAAAGAATGGTAGAAAGATTAAAACCAGAAGTATGGGGAATATTAGAAGATGTTATAAAAGACCATCCTGTAATGTTAAACCGTGCACCAACACTACATAGACTTGGTATTCAAGCATTTGAACCAGTTCTTGTTGAAGGTAGAGCAATAAAACTTCACCCATTAGTATGTGAAGCGTTCAATGCCGACTTCGACGGTGACCAAATGGCAGTACATTTACCATTATCACCAGAAGCACAAGCAGAATCAAGATATTTAATGCTTGCTACAAACAACCTATTAAAGCCACAAGATGGTAAACCAGTTGCAGTACCTAGACTAGACATGGTTTTAGGAAGTTATTATTTAACAATGATTCTAGAAGGGGAAAAAGGAGAAGGAAAATACTTTAAAGACCCAGATGAAGCAATAATGGCTTATGAAAATCATGATGTAGGAATGCATGCAAAAATATTTGTTAGAGTAACAAAAGAAGTTAATGGAGAAATGATGACAGGAAAAATTGAGACAAGTGTTGGTAGAATTATATTCAACCAAGGAATACCTCAAGATTTAGGATTCATAGACAGAGAAAAAGAACCGTTACAATATGAAATTAACTTCCCAGTTGTTAAGAAAAATATGGGACAAATAATCGAAAGAGCGATAAGAGTACATGGTGTAATTGAATCTGCAGAAGTAATAGATTACATCAAAGCATTAGGATTTAAATATTCTACACTTGCTGGTATTACATTCTCTATGAGTGATGTAAAAGTACCACCTGCTAAAAAAGGATTACTAGAAGAAGCAGATAAGAAGATAGAAACTATAAGAAAACAATATGCAAGAGGTTTAATTACAAACGATGAAAGATATAACTCAGTAATTAAAGTTTGGGAAGAAGCAACAAAGAAAATAACACAAGCAATGGAAGACAACTTTGATGACCTAAACCCAATTTATATGATGGTTAAATCTGGAGCCAGAGGTAATATGAACCAATTAAGACAAATTGCTGGTATACGTGGACTTATGGCTAGTACAACAGGTAAGGCAGTAGAAATTCCTATCAAATCATCATTCGCAGAAGGTCTAGATGCCCTAGAATACTTCATTTCTGCCCATGGAGCGCGTAAAGGACTTTCAGATACAGCGTTAAGAACAGCCGATTCAGGTTACTTAACAAGAAGATTAGTTGATGTATCACAAGATATTATAGTTAGAGAACATGACTGTGGAACACACGAAGGTCTAATTGTTTATGATATTAAAGATGGAAATCAAATAATCGAAAAAATGCAAGAAAGAATTATTGGTAGATATGTAGTTAATGATGTATACGATCCAAATACAAAAGAACTTATAGTTGACACTGAAACTATGATAACAGAAGAAATAGCAGATAGAATAGTAAATGCAGGAATTGAAAAACTAGAAGTACGTTCAGTTCTAGCATGTAGATCAAAACATGGTGTATGTCAAAAATGTTATGGTATGGGATTAGCAAGAAGAAGTCTAGTATCTATAGGTGAATCAGTAGGTATTATAGCCGCTCAATCAATTGGTGAGCCTGGTACACAGCTTACAATGAGAACTATCCACTCTGGTGGTGTTGCCGGTGTAGCAGATATTACTCAAGGTCTTCCAAGGGTTGAGGAATTATTTGAAGCAAGAAAACCAAAGGGTGTTGCAATAATTTCTGAAATTGCAGGTAAAGTTAAAATAAAAGAAACAAAGAAGAAGAAAGAAGTTGTTGTAACTTCTAAAGACGATTCAAGAACATATACAATACCATTTGGTTCAAAAATGAAAGTAAAAGATGGAGATATGGTAGAAGTTGCTCAACCACTTATTGAAGGTTCAATAAATCCATCAGAAGTACTTGAATTAAAAGGACCAGAAGGAGTATTTGAATACTTAACATCAGAAGTTCAAAAAGTTTATAGAAACCAAGGTGTTGATATCAACGACAAACACGTTGAAGTTATTGGTAGACAAATGCTTAAAAAGGTTAGAGTTGAAGATAATGGAGATACACATATGTTCCCAGGTTCTTTAGTAGATATGTATGAATTCGAAGATATTAATAATGAAGCAATTGCAGAAGGAAAACGTCCTGCAACAGGTAAGAGAGTATTACTTGGTATTACTAAAGCATCTCTTGCAACAGACAGTTTCTTATCAGCGGCTTCATTCCAAGAGACAACAAGAGTTCTTACTGAAGCAGCAATCAAAGGTAAAGTTGATGATTTAGTTGGATTAAAAGAAAATGTTATTATAGGTAGATTAATTCCAGCGGGTACAGGTATGAAAAAATATCAAGATCTTCATATTAGTACAGAAAAGAAACTTGAAGAAGTTGCAGACACAACTGAAGAATAATATAGAAAAAAAGAATTTACAAATTTTTTGTAAATTCTTTTTTGGTGAATATTAAAAAATACAACAAATATTGTTACTATTTACTGACTGTGAATAGTAACACAAATATTTAAAAAATTTTATTTTTTCGACAAATTTTGCACGACAAAAAATCTTTATGATGGTATAATATAATTAATTTATTTCACA
>ULVM01082339.1_pt1 | contig 10276 bp, 8 predicted proteins | sample 1959451 | NCBI WGS metagenome assembly ULVM01 (sample SAMEA4835786, study PRJEB28245) | human gut metagenome | biome: gut microbiome; material: fecal sample | place: Denmark | collected 2008
TTTTTGGATATTTTAATTTAAGATTTTATTTTGTCTTTCCTAAGTTGAGTGAAAAAATTTGTATAATAGATTTAGCAATGCAATTTTTATTGCGTATTCTTATATTAGCACAGTTTGCTTTAAAATGCAAGAAAAATCGTTCGACAAAAATCGACAAACTGATGGTAATATTACTATTCATAGCCTCCAAAATCTTGTGTATGTGAGACTATGAATAGTACTCTTTAGTAAACTAAAATAAAATTATATACCAAATTTGTAAACATGCACAAAACAATTCCGCAAACAGTAGGAATTGCAAAAGAAATTGCAGTCCATTTCCAACTGCCAGTTTCCTTTTTTATGGTAAGCAATGTTGTAGCACAAGGAAAATGTAAAATTGTAAAAAGCATAACATTCATAGCAGTAATCATAGTCCATCCATTTTGAATTAAAATCTGGCCAATTTGAATTGTATCCTCTATATTTACTAATGTTCCACTCTTCAAATAACACATCAAAATTATTGGTAAAACTATTTCATTTGCAGGGATTCCTAAAATAAACGCAGTTAAAATATATCCATCTAATCCCATCAATTTTGCAAATGGATTTAAGAAATTTGCTATAATCGAAAGTAAACTTTGCCCATTAATTCCTATATTTGCCATAAGCCATATTACAAGGCCTGCTGGTGCTGCAACAGATATTGCTCTACCTAAAACAAATAAGGTTCTATCAAATATTGAACGCACTAGTATTTTTCCAAATTGTGGTTTTCTATATGGTGGCAATTCTAAAATCATTGATGATGGCATTCCTTTTAATATTGTTTTTGATAATATTTTTGATATCACCAGTGTTAAAAATATTCCAAATATTATTACGATAATTACCGCAAATGTTGATAATATTGATGCTAGGAATCCATTTCCACCTGCAAATGCTCCAGCTATAAATATTGTTGCTATTGTTATCAAAAATGGGAATCTTCCATTACATGGAACAAAGTTATTTGTTAGTATTGCAATTAGTCTTTCTCTTGGTGAATCTATAATTCTGCATCCTGTTACTCCACACGCATTACACCCAAAACCCATGCACATTGTTATCATTTGTTTTCCACTACAGCAAGCCTTTTTAAAGAATCCGTCCATATTAAATGCAATTCGTGGAAGATACCCCAAGTCTTCTAATATTGTGAATAGTGGGAAGAATATAGCCATTGGTGGTAACATTACTGCAACTATCCAAGTCAATGTTTTATACACTCCATTTATTAACATATCTGAAAGCCATATTGGACAATGTATATAATTTGCAAAATATATTAGTTTGTCTTGTAACCAATTAAATACACTGAATAACCACTCTGATGGGTAATTGGCTCCTACTATGGTTATCCAAAAAATAAGACCTAAAAATAGTATCATTATTGGAATTCCAAATATTTTTGATGTTAATATTTTGTCTATTTTTAGGTCTCTTTCTCTATAATTTTTGTTTTCAAATGTACATACTTCTTTTGATGTTTCTTCTGCTTTTTTCATGATATCTGCAACTATTTTATCCTTAAAATTTTTGGATGTGATTTCTCTTTTTTCTAGATTTTTTTTTGCTTCTATTACTGACTGTCGAATCTCTTGTTCTCCTAAATTTAATTCTAAATTTTCTTGTATTGATTTTAATATTTTTTCTTCTCCATCTATTAGTTTTATCGCTATCCACCTGTATAATTTTTTTGATATTTTGTTTTCTTCAACTTCTATGTCTGTGGCTATATTTCTAATTTCTGAATATTCATTAACTAATAAATCTGTATTAAGTTTCTCCACTATTTTTTCAAGATTTTCTTCTATTTCTTGTTCATATCTAACTGTTTTGGTATGTGGTTTTATTTCACCTTCGCATACTTTGTATATTGTTTTTTTCAAATTTTCTAATGTTTGTTTATCTCTTGCAACTGTTCCTACAACAGGCACTCCTAGTAAATCTTCTAATTTTTTTAAATCAATTTTTATCTTTTTCTTTTTTGCTTCGTCTAACAAATTTACACAGACTATTATGTTATCTGTTATTTCCATAATTTGATATACTAAATTTAAATTTCTTTCTAAACATGTGCTATCAACTACAATTACTGTTGCATCTGGATTTCCAAAACATATGTAATCTCTTGCAATTTCTTCTTCTTCTGAATTTGACATTATTGAATATGTACCTGGAATGTCAACAAATGTAAATTCTTTGTTATTAATTATTGCTTCTCCTGTTGCGTTTGCTACTGTTTTTCCTGTCCAGTTTCCTGTGTGTTGATGCATTCCTGTTAAACTGTTGAATATTGTTGATTTTCCTACGTTTGGGTTTCCTGCTAATGCTACTATATATGTATTTTTCACAAGCTCACCACCTTAAATTTTATTATTACAATATATGTTTTGGTTTTGAGTTTATGAATTATATATTTTTTTGATTATTATTTTTTACTTAAATTGTCTGAACAAAATTTATATCTGCTACAATCTCAAAAACCCCAACTCTAATTAGAGTTAGGGCTTTGAGATTAGTTAGAAATTTTTTTTGCGGTTGGATATTTTTCAAAGTGATTCATTATATTTTTTACCATATCTGGTATTATTAATTTAACCTCACTTTCATTAACTTTCTCCAACTTATTTGAGTTCTTTTTCATTTCCAACATCTTTTTTTACCTCCACTTATTTGTGTTTTTCTCGGCTAACTTTATTATATCTCATTTTTATGTTAATTGCAATGTTATTTCCAAAATTTGTAAATTTTTTTATTACTTAGTATCTAGTATCCTTTTAACATCTTCTGCTGAATTCAATTGTAAGACCTTCTTTGCAAGTTGTTTACACTCTTCAAAACTCAAATCAGTTATTAACTTTCTAGCCTTCAAAATCTTATTAGCATTCATAGAAAACTCATCAAGTCCAAGACCAACAAGCAAAGGTATAAATTTAACATCACCAGCCGCTTCTCCGCACATACCACATAAAATACCGTTTTTATGTGCTCCATCAATAGCAGATTTAATCAAGTGAATTACAGCTGGATTAAAATGAGAATACAAATTTACAAGTTTCTCATTGCCTCTCTCAACTGCAATAGTATATTGAATCAAATCATTTGTCCCTATACTAAAAAAATCACACTCTTTTGCAAATTTGTCTGCCATCACTGCAGATGACGGAATTTCAACCATAATTCCAACTTCTATATTTTCATTAAATTTTATATTTTTTGTTTTTAATTCTTGTTTTACTTCTTCAATAATTTCTTTTGATTTTCGTAATTCTTCAATTGAAGAAATCATTGGAAGCATTATTGCAACATTTCCATAACTACTTGCCCTTAAAATAGCCCTTAACTGAACTTTAAATAAATCAACATTATCTAGATAAATTCTAATTGCTCTATAACCTAAAAATGGATTTTCCTCCTTTGGAAGTTTCATATATTTTAAATCTTTGTCTCCACCAATATCTAGTGTTCTTATAACAAGTCTTTTATTTTCTAGACTTTCCGCAATTTTTTTATATGCCTCAAATTGTTCTTCTTCTGATGGAAAATCTTTTGCATCCATATATAAAAACTCACTTCTTAGAAGTCCTACACCTTCTGCCGTATTATCAATTACGATTTGAATATCTTGTGGACCACCAATATTTGCTAAAAGTTCAACCTGATGTCCATCCTTTGTTATTGCTTTTTTATTTTTATATTTTTCTAATTCTTGTTTTTCTTGTTTTATATTCTCTTGATTTTTTGTTAATTCTTCGATTTTCTCTTGTGTTGGATTTAAAAATATTTCCCCTGTTGCTCCATTTAATGCAATAAAATCATTTTCTTTTATGTTTTCAAAAATATGCCTTATACCAACAATTGCAGGAATTTCATTAGTTCTTGCAATTATCGCCATATGAGAATTGACGCCACCAATTTCTGTAATAATTCCGGAGATGTTTTTTAAGTTCATTTTGGCACTGTCTGATGTTGATAATTCTTTTGCAACAAGTATTGTATTTTCAGGTAATTTTGATAAATCAATTTCTTCTATTTTTAATAATTTTGCTAATATTCTTTTTTTCATATCCTCTATATCTCTGCTTCGTGCAGCCATATATGGGTCATCCATTTCTTCAAATGTTTTTATTATTTGATTTAGTCCATTTTCTACTGCATATGCACTATTACATTTTTCTTGTTCAATTATTTTGATAGTTTCTTGAATCAAACTAGGGTCTTGCAATATCATTAAATATGCTTGCATTATTTCTTTTTCTGTTCCATCTATATTCTGGATTAATTTTTCTATTTCACTTTCTACTTCTTTTATAGCATCATATATTTGTTGTTTTTCTGCTGAAATATTTTCAATTTTTTGTTTTTCTATTTTTAATCCATTTTCTTCTAAAATTACTGCTTTTCCAAGTCCTATTCCCTCAGAAATACCTTTTCCAACAAGCATACAATTACCTTCTTTCTAATTATTTTCTAAAAAAATCTTAACATCCTCTAACGCCAAATCTTCATTTTCTCCATCACAAATAATTTCCAGCTCTGTCTTATGCTTTATACCTGCAGACATAATCATAAGAGGTGACCTAGCATCAATCAACTTTCCATTAACAATTAAGTTAATACTACATTTATACTTCATAGCAAGTTTGGCAAGTTCAGTTGCAGGTCTTGCATGAAGACCTGTCTCATTTTCAATAACAACATTTGCTTTTTTCAACTTTACCTTCCTCCTTTAACCTTTTGCATTAATATTTTCATTTTCCCAAACATTTTTCTTCCAAACAGCCATAATACCCATAGCCACAAATGAACCAGCAGCAAGTGCTACAACATACCAAGGCCAATTACCAATTAACGGTAACACAAAGATTCCACCATGAGGAGCCATCAAAGTACAGTTAAATGCCATTGACAATGCACCTGAAACCGCTGAACCAATTACGCAAGAAACTAAAACACGAAGTGGGTCTGATGATGCAAAAGGTATTGCTCCTTCTGATATAAATGATAGTCCCATAACATAATTTAATAAGCCTGCTTGTCTTTCTTTTTTAGGTAATTTTTTAGGGAAGAATGTTGCTAAAAGTGCTATCGCAAGTGGTGCTACCATTCCCCCTATCATAACTGCTGCCATTATTTCGTAATGTCCCTCTGCTAACATTCCTGTTCCAAAAGTATATGCTGCCTTATTTACAGGTCCGCCTAAGTCAACAGACATCATACCTGCAAGAATTGCTCCTAAAATAACTTTGTTCACTTCACTCATTGATGATAAGAAATTATTTAAACCTGTATTTATTGCTGATACAAATGGATTTATCAATAACATTATTAGTCCAATTAGCAATACACCTGCAACTGGATAAATCAAAATTGTTCTTATTCCCTCTAAACTTTTTGGCATAAAACTAAATAATTTTTTCAAAAATAAAACTACATATCCACCTATAAAACCTGCAAGTAAGGCTCCTAAAAATCCTGAACTTACTAACACTTCTTCCGGATTTCCAAGTGATGTAAATGTTGTTCCCACTTTACTTATTGCTCCACCAACAAACCCAACTACAAGTCCTGGCCTATCTGCAATACTCATTGCTATATATCCTGATAAAATTACTAGCATAAAATCAAATGCCATTCCACCTATTGTTTTAAAAAATGCTGCGACTGGTGTATTCATACCAAAATTTGATGGGTCAATTGAATAGTCATCTAATAAAAATGCTATTGCAATTAAGATTCCTCCACCAACAACAAATGGTAACATATGTGTTACACCATTCATTAAATGATTGTATATATTTCCTTTTGGCTTTTCCATTTCTATATTTTCTCTTTTATTTCCTTGATGATGATAAACTGGAATTTCATTTTCTGAATTTAATGCTTTTTCTATTAATTCTTTTGGCTTGTGAATCCCCTCTGATACACCTGTTTTTAAAATTCTTTTGCCATCAAATCTTGATAAATCTACTTTTACATCTGCTGCTATAATTATTGCTTTTGCATTTTTAATTTCTTCATCAGTAAGTTTATTTTTTGTTCCTGATTGTCCTTGTGTTTCTATTTTTATTGGATGTCCCAATTCTTTTCCCATTTGTTCTAAACTTTCTGCCGCCATATACGTATGGGCTATTCCTGTTGGGCATGCAGTGATTCCTAGTAATTCGTAATTATTGTTAGCTTTATTTTTATTCATTGATTTGTTTTCATCATTTTTTAATTTGTTATTTTCATTTAAATTATTATTTACATTATTGGTTGTTTCTTCATTTATTTTTTGTTCATCTGCTTCATCTATTATTTTCAAAAATTCTTCTTTTGTTTTTGCATTTAACAATTTATTTCTAAACTTTTCATTCATTAATAAAGCTGATAAACGGCTTAGAACCTCAAGATGTAGGTTGTCCTTACTATTTGGAGCAGCAATTAAAAATAACAATTTTACAGGCTTACCATCTAATGCATCAAAATCAACACCATCTGGTATTACCATTGCAACTAATCCTGGTTCAGAAATAACCCCACCTTTTCCATGTGGTATTGCTATCCCTTCACCAACTCCTGTTGAGCCTTCTTCTTCTCTTTTCATGACTAATCTTAAGTATTCTTGTTTATTATTTATATTTCCGTTTTTTTCCATAAGTTCTACCGCTTGTTCTATTACGTCTTTTTTGTTTGATGCTTTTACATTTAGGTCTATGGATTCTTTTGTAAGTAAATCTGTGATTTTCATTTTTCATTTCCTCCTAAAGGTATTTTATTTAAATTTATTTAAAACATCTTCTATTTTCTCCTTAGTTGCCAAAAACAATGTATTTGTTGTTGCGGTTGCTGCCGCCACTCCCATTTGAAGTGATTTTTCATAATTATTATACATTTCATGTCCTGCCAAGAAACCTGCTATCATGGAATCACCTGCTCCGACAGTATTAATAGCATTTTTTGTATTTAATGCTTTCATTTTGTATGAATATCCATTTTCGTCTAAAAGTACTGCTCCATCACTTCCCAATGATACAATAACATTTTGTGCTCCTTTTGCTTGTAATTGTTCTGCATACTCAAGTGCTTCATCTTGACTTGATATTTTTATACCAAAAATTTCCTCTAGTTCTTGTTGATTTGGTTTTATTAAATATGGTTTATATTTCAATGTTTTAAGTAATAATTCACCTGTTGAATCAACAACTATCTTGATATTTTTGTTTTCTAGTCTTTGGCAAATTTTTTCATAAATATTGCTAGATACGCCATTTGGTACACTTCCTGACAATACTAAAGTATCTTCGTTTTTTATTATTTCCAATTTTTTATATAATAATTCAAGATATTTTGAATCAATATGTGGTCCTTTTGCATTTACTGCCGTTTCTTCTTTTTCTATATTTCCATTTTTTCCTTTATTTTCTTCTAATATTTTTACGTTTATTCTTGAATTGTTGTTTTCTATTTTTATAAAATCTGTTTTTACTCCATATTTTTGCACTTGTTCTTCTATCTCTTTTCCTACAAATCCTGCTATAAATCCCATTGCTGTTGTCTCTTGTCCTAATGTTTTTAGTACTATTGATACATTTATCCCTTTTCCTCCTGGAAATATATATTCTTCTTTGCTTTTGTTTATTTTTCCAGGTTTAAAATTTTCTATTTTTATTACATAGTCTAGTGCTGGATTGAATGTTATTGTATATATCATTTTTCCCCCTTTTGAGACATAAAATACATTTCTATTTTATCTCATTTTTCTGTCAAATATTGTCTTTTTATTTTTTCTTTTATTTTAAATATTTCCCAAAAACAAAAAGAATATTCATTATGAATATTCTTTCTGTAGAAATAATTTGTTTCCAATTATTTCCATGTTTTTATTTCTTCAACTATTTTTTTTGCTCTCCTGATATTTTTTTCAAGGTTTTCTATCTCATCCTCCGCGAATGTTGCATCATAAGTTGATGTATCCTCGCCACCTTTAAGTATTACTTTTTTATTTGTGTATATCCACAACTTGTCGTGAATATAATACTCTAGTTCTTCTTTTGAGTTTTGAACCTTGACAGTATCAGTCCTTAAATGTTGCCGACGTATAGTTTTAAAAATTATTTTTCTATCATCTTCTGTCTGTTCTTTTTGGACTTTTACTGTCATAAATTCTTTTTCAGATTCAGAAACATTAGAATTTTTTATCAATTCATCTATTTCTTCAATCAAATTACTGCCCATCTCTTTTTCTTTAGAATGAGCAATTACATCAAAAAGCTCATTTATTTTTATTTTGATACATTCTATTACCCTAGAAGTAGAATATCTATCATCTGCAATTTTTATATTGTATTTTATTCTCTTTCCTATTCTTACTTCTATCTGAATCTTATTTTGTTCAATATCAGGCGTTATTATGCGCCCATTTAGGACCTGTATCTCTCTTTTTAACACTGCTTCCTCCATTTTGTCTTTTTTCTCTTTCTTTTTTTCAATATCCAAAGTAATTATCTGATTACCTTGAATTATTAACACTTCTAAGACTGTTTCATTTACTTGAAAAAATATCGTTTTCTCTGTTTCATCTTCATTTGAGAAATTAATATTATCAATTGTGTCCTCGATTACTTTTGCAATGTTTAATTTAAGACCTTCTTTTTCAATTAATATTTCAAATTTGTCAAAGGTCCATCCATATTTTTTCATAATATCTGAAACTTGTTTCTTTGTTTCTTTTGTGCACTTAATTTTTAGTGCCTTTGGAGTTGTTGCTTTTGAAGTTTTCCGAAATAAATTTTTCATTTTTTACCTCCTAGTAGTTACTATTGAAGTTTATATGTAACTTGTGTCTATTTTTGCTCCCGACACTTGGGATATGATGGATGTATTATATCACTTTTTATATATTCTGTCAAATTATGTAAATTTAAAATATAGTGTATTAAAAATCTGCTGTTTGTTGTGTTGCAATACCATTCACAAACAATAATTTTAAAGACTGTAAATAGTAACACGTTGCTACAACTTTTTTGTTTTTTTTAATTTTTGGTATGGACTTTTATTTTAAAGTATGTTAATATAGAAAGGTATTAAATATTTATGCCGATGTGGCGGAATTGGTAGACGCACACGACTCAAAATCGTGCGGGAAACCATGTGGGTTCGAGTCCCACCATCGGTACCAATGTTAATAGCCTTATAAAATATTGAAATATCAATATTTTATAAGGTTTTATTTATGATTTGTACATATGAACCATAGCAAGTATTGCAAATTATGTTAATTTGATGTATAATAGGATGCAGGCAAATATATATATTACCTGTCAAATGACAAGTTAAAATCAAAGGGGGATTAAAAATATTTGTAAAATCAGTATAATCACAATTCAAGGAGGTAAACAAAATGAGACGTACTGAAAGAAAAAAGATTGAAACCGTAAAAAGCGGAAATCAAATATTCGGGCACATAAAACTTAACAATTTAGCAAATCCGGAATCAATACGGATAACAATTAACGGAGATAAGATCAAACCAACTTCGTATGACATATACGGATCACCAGAATTTCCAAAAGAATTAGTAGAATATTACAACTGGAAAGAACAAGAAATTCGTATAAAAAATGGTAAAAAAGACTTTATATTAAAAGCAGAAGTCTCATATGAAGAAAGACCTTTTGACATACCAACGGAGTGTTTTGATTCAAAAGAAGGAATTAAAAAATCTTTAAATAGTTTAAAGGATTTTACTGAAATGTTAAATAATCGTTTAATATTTCATACCATATCTGGCAATGCTTTAAATGAATTCGTAATTTTTGGTAAATATCTTTTAAGTTCTGATGGACAGTTTTTGCTTAGAAATTATTCATTTGGTTCTTCCGTTGTATTTCCAAATATTATGGAAAATAGTAAATTTGAACATTTGCTAAATTCCTTTAAAAAAACAGATTCAATTTATAGCAAAGATTTTGCATTTCCACAATTTGGAGATTTTTGTCCATGTTGTGGCAGAAAATTTTCAATTGATGATGTAAAAAATTCATCTTTTGAATTTTTAAATGAAAAAGTAACACATAAAAACTGCTTTGAAAACTTTACTACTTTAGAGCAGTTTATAAAAGAAATTAAATAAATCCCCTAAAGTAATAGGAGCAAAGAATTTTGAAAATTCTTTACTCCTATTACTATTCACTAGATTCTATAAAAAACTAGAAATACAATTTAATTCAAATAATATTTTATTCTTCGATACCTGCTTTTTCCA